>OLGH01000679.1_pt1 | contig 38936 bp, 38 predicted proteins | sample 1604851 | NCBI WGS metagenome assembly OLGH01 (sample SAMEA3888894, study PRJEB22519) | human gut metagenome | biome: human gut; feature: human-associated habitat; material: faeces | place: Denmark | collected 2010 | reverse complement strand
GTTTTTATGGATGGTAAGGATGTTTTTAAACAGAATGAGGAACAGCTTGCTATTTTCAGGAGAAGACAGGTCGGTCTTGTATATCAGTTTTACAATCTGATTCCGGTGCTTGATGTTGTTGAGAATATAACACTCCCGGTTCAGCTTGACGGAAGAAAAGTAAACAGGGAGCGTTTACGGGAGATGGTTGCCCTTTTGGGACTTCACGGCAGGGAGAAGCATCTTCCTAACCAGCTTTCAGGAGGGCAGCAGCAGAGAGTTTCAATAGGCAGGGCACTTATGAATTCACCGTCAGTTGTGCTTGCCGATGAGCCGACGGGAAACCTTGACAGCAGGAACAGTCAGGAGATAATGGAGCTTTTAAAGAAGTCAAATAAAAAATATAACCAGACACTTATCATGATAACACATGATGAAAACATAGCACTTCAGGCTGACAGGATAATTGCAATCGAGGACGGACACATCACGAGAGATGAGGTGAACAGATAATGAACATCATAAACAGATTTACTCTCAGGACGCTTTTGAAAAATAAGGTGCGTACATTTGTCACAATACTTGGCATTATTCTTGCAACTGCAATGTTTGTTTCAATAACAAGTATAATAACAAGTTTACAGAATTATATGCTTGATATTGTGGTGGACCAGTCGGGTGAGTGGCAGGGGCAGATATACAATATTGATAAAAAGTCAAAAGAGGAGATATGTGACAAAGCCGCAGACATAAGCGAGAAAAGTTATGTTGAGATATATGATAATCAGGGAAAGGCAAAAGATATTTCATTTTCAGGAATAGATGATAATTTCAGAGCAATGCTTACTGTGAAGCTTAAAAGCGGACATATGCCAAAGGATAATTCTCAGATAATCATGACTAATATGGCAAGAAGCGTTTACTTTGAAAACAGTAAGATAGGGGACAAAATAAAATTAAAGGTTGATGGTAAAGACAGGGAGTTTGAAATATCAGGTTTTTCTGAAGTGGTCACAAGTAATGGTGATACATCTAATGATATGCAGATATTTACAAAAAGCGGTCTTATATCACCAAAATCTTACACGATGTATTTTAAATGCAAAAATGTTTCAAAAGTGGAGGGGACATTTGAGACACTTATGAAGCAACTTGAAAAGGCAAAGAAAGCAGATGCAGGTTCGGATGAAGATGAGATAACCGGTTATATACACAGCGTACTTTTAAAATTTTACGGAGAGTCACAAAACCACACATACAACAAACTTTTATATGGTATGGCAGGCATACTTATGGCAATAATAATGGTTGCGTCAGTGTCGCTTATCCATAATGCGTTTTCAATCTCCATAAGTGAGAGAACAAAACAGTTTGGACTTCTCAAATCGGCAGGTGCGACGAGAAAGCAGATTTTAAGAAGTGTGTTTTTTGAGGCAGGAATACTTTGTATAATAGGAATTCCGATTGGTATAATATGCGGTGTAATAGGAATTGGTATTACATTAAATCTTCTTGGAAATCAGTTTGCGATGATGCTTACAGATTCGGGAACATCGGGAATTTCACTTACAATGCATATATCTGTAGCGGGGGTGCTTACAGCCGTAGCAGTAACGGTTATCACAGTATTGGTATCGGCACTCATACCGGCAGTAAAAGCCGTCAGACTAACGGTATTACAGGCTCTTAAACAGAATGAAAGTATGGGACTTAAGAGAAGAAATGTAAAAGTAAATCCTCTTTTAGGGAGATTGTTTGGTTTTGAAGGGAAGCTTGCCGACAAAAACTTTAAGAGAAATAAGCGAAAACAGAGGGTGACGGTGATTTCTATTGCCATAAGCACGGCACTTTTTGTGGCGGTGAACAGTTTCACCTCGTATATGTCAAAGTCTTTGGAGCTTTATGGCAGTAATACGGTGGCGGATTTGTCAATGGAAGTTGAAAAAAGTGCGGTTGAAAAAAGTTTTAAGACGGTTGAAAATGCGTTAAAGGGATTTAAGGGAGTAGATAATATAGATGATGGTGGTTATAGTATGTATGATAATGTAATTGCCGAAATAAATATAAAAGATGTAGACAGCGAGTATCTTAACGGTCTTAAGAAGATGAATCCGGAAATGATCGATGAGAAAAAGGGCATCATAAGGATAGATTCTCATATATGGTATCTTGAAGATGATATATATAATGAGTATATAAAGAAAAACAATATAAAAAATACAAATGCTTTGGCATGGCCTCATCTTTCAATTTATAATGAAAACGAAAAGAAGAATTATTCATATGACATTATAAAATCAGATGCAGCTATAAAGATATATCAGGCAAAGGAAAAGAAAGGTTATGAACTTGGTAATGTAGATAGTTATAAGAAACTCAGCCAGTATTATTTTGAGATTCCTGATGATGATGGAGAAAGTGCGGAGAGTAAGGTTTATTCAGGAAAAGAGGCATTTGCGTCACAGGATGTAAGTGTAGTCAGATGTAATAAGAAACTTCCACTTTGTATTGGAGATGCAAGTGATAATAATGTCCTAACGATAGTGAAACCATATTCAGAAATCAGAAATATGCCAAAGGGAGTTGTAAAAAATAATTATTACACATTTGCTTTTAAGGCAAAAAAACATTCAGAGGCAAAAGTAAACCTTAAGGCTTTCATAAATAAAAAAATGTCAGGTGAGTTAAAAAATTATATACCTTATATAGCTGACTATACACATGATAAGGAAACAAGTAATGCGATGGTAATGATAGTCAATGTTTTTTCATATGGATTTATCGTACTTATCTCACTGATTGTTATTGCAAATGTATTTAATACAATTTCCACAAACATTCTTTTAAGGAGACAGGAATTTGCAATGCTGAAATCTGTCGGAATGACAAAAAAGAGTCTGAATAAAATGATGAATTATGAATGTGTATTTTATGGAATAAAAGGTCTTATATTTGGTCTGATACTTGCTGTACTTGCTACCTATGCAATGTTCAATGTAATGAGCGAGGGATTTAATGTAGGATTTTACATTCCGGTGCAGAGCATAGTGGTCGTTATGATAAGTATATTTATAGTAGTATTTGCAAGTATGATATACACAATGAAAAAGATTAAAAAAGATAATGTAATCGAGACACTTAGAAATGATAATATTTAATAATATCGGGGAAGTGGCACGCTAATGCCCTCCGGAAGTTAGATTATAAATCTAACTTCCGGAGGGCATTTTTTTATTGTATAGGAAAATGCTCGTAATATAGTGTGATGCCAACGAGAATTGCGAAGCAATTCTTGGAGAGCGAAACGCTGGTTTTGCTCTTTTTTATGCCGTATTTTAATTTTCATAGTGATATTTGCATGAATAAATTATGAGATTTTGGTTACTGTCAAAATTGTATGTAAGCCTGTGTTCGTCAGTTATTCTTCTGCTCCATACTTTTCTGTGTTTAAGTGGTTCAGGTTTTCCAATGCCTTTTGACAAACCATCTCTTTCTATGCTTTTGATGAGCTGATTTATTCGTTTGGCAAGTTTATGGTTTGATGTTTGCCAATCAGTATATTGTTCCCATGCAGTAGGTGTAAAGGCTATATTCATCTTACATATTCTCCAGTTCATCTATTGATTTTACGACAAATCCACCAGCTTTTGCTTCAGCCATAGATTTATCAAGCATAGCCAGATATTCAGCATTTCTTTTTATTTTCATAATTTCATTGTATTCAGCTTCTGATATCATAACAATATTTTGATTTTTAGGTCGTGATACAACCAATGTTTCTCCGTTAAAAACTTTATCACATATTTTTTTGAAATTATCTCTTACATCCATAGATTTTACAGCGAGCATTTTAAACACCTCTTTTCGTATTAAAAATCGTATGTTTTTTATTATTATATGCTAATAGTATATCAAAAGCAACACTTTTTATACTAATTATTTAGCTGAAAATTATTGATACACTACACTTGCCATTGACATTTTATTATCGTACTTCTATCCTATAAATAAATCATTGAAAGAGGTTAAGAAAATGAACAATTTTTTATTTAGTCTGAATGCGACGGTTCCGGTTTTTGCGGTGATAGTCCTCGGACATTTTTTCAAAAGGATAGGTCTTATAGACGAGCATTTTGCAAGTGTGGCAAATAAATTTGTTTTCAAGGCGTGCCTGCCGTGCCTTGTATTTCAAGATCTTGCAGATACAAATATAAGAAAGAACTTTGATTTTAAATATGTCGGTTTCTGTTTTATTGCGACGCTTACATCAATCCTCGTGGTATGGTTTCTTGCTAAGAAATTTATGAGGGACAAGAGCATGGTAGGTGCGTTTGTTCAGGGTGCATACCGAAGCAGTGCCGCTATTTTAGGCATAGCGTTTATTCAGAATATCTATGGAACATCGGGCATGGCACCACTTATGATAATCGGTTCAGTGCCGCTTTACAATATATTTGCAGTTATTATTTTGACATTGGAAAGCAACAATAAGGAAAATTTTGGAGATAACAGCCGGATTAAACACGCACTGATAAATATACTTAAAAATCCTATAATAATAGGAATTTTCTTCGGTCTTGCCGCATCATTTTTAAATATAAATTTTCCGAGAATGATTGATAAGACGATAAACAATCTCGCAGTTATGGCTTCACCGCTTGCACTTATTTCAATTGGTGCGACATTTGAGGGCAGAAAAGCACTTGCAAAGATTAAACCGACTATGGCGGCATCACTTATAAAACTTGTTGTCCTTGCAGGAATTTTCCTGCCTGTCGCAGCATATTTTGGTTTCCGTGACCAGAAACTTATTGCGATAGTGATAATGCTTGCTTCACCATGCACACCGACATCATACATAATGGCAAAAAATATGGATGGCGATGACACTCTTGCGGCAAGCATAGTGGTAAGTACCACATTATTTTCATCGGTCACGCTTACGGGATGGATATTTTTAATGAAATCATTGTCACTTATCCAGTAGTAATAATTAAAGAATAGTATATTAAAAATGTAAAAAAATGACAAAAAAACCAGCCGTTTCTATCGAACGAAACGGCTGGCTCTTTATAAATAGGTGGGAACAAATAATAAACAATGTATAAGCTGAAAGCTGCACACCATCTCCACAGGAATATTAAAAACAGCTATACATGTTAGTAAACTACAAGCATTATTGTAGCATAACTTTAGAAAATAGCAACAATTTTTAAATAAAATATGAAGAAAAATTCAATGTTTTTTACAAAAAATTCACATTTGCAATAGTATTTACAGATTGCTACACTTATTTTTAGACATATTCTAATATTAAACATAAAGAATCTATTGTTAGAATGACTGAAAAATGTATATTTTTTATTTTTATAATCATCTGTTTGGCCATGTTTTTTACAATATCTTTTATAGAAAAAAAGAACTATCTTCTCAAGATATCTTTTTAAAACAATCTGAATCTCCTCATGCTTATCTATAGGCTTCACAAGCATGCTCAGGATTCCTGCCCTGTTGGCTCCCCATACATCAGTAAATATCTGGTCTCCGACAAAAAACACATTATCTTTGCCACAATTCATAATATCCATTGCCTTAATATAATTGACAGGCGATGGCTTGTTTGCCTTGCTTACATACTTTGAATCAACTTCATCTGCCAGAGGTTTCACTCGTTCTTCTTTATTATTTGAAATAATACACGTCTCGTATCCTATCTCATGAAGCCTGTCAAATAAATCCTTTGCTCTCTTTGTGACAGGTGCACCGTGTTCTACAAGTGTATTGTCAACATCAAATATTATTCCGCGGTATCCTTTTTCGTAAAATTCACCATATTCTATATCATAAGCAGAATCATAATATCTGCCTGGATAAAAACATTTAAACATATATTCCTCATTAATTTTTCATGATAAATTATTTTAAAATTTTGTTAATTTCCTCAAGAAATGTATTGACATCCTTGAATTCACGATAAACAGATGCAAATCTTACATAGGCTACTTCGTCGAGTTTTTTAAGTTTATCCATTACAATCATTCCGATCTTTGTTGTAGGAATCTCTTTTTCACCAGAATTAAAAATCTGTGTCTCAATCTCATCAACCATCTGGTTAATCTGTGCAAGTGACACTGGTCTTTTATGACATGAACGCACAATTCCCGCAACAATCTTTTCCCTGTCGTAAGGCTCTCTGTTGTCATCCTTTTTAATAACAATAATCGGCATCATCTCTATTTTCTCATATGTAGTAAATCTTTTTGCACATGACTCACACTGGCGGCGGCGGCGTATCGCTCCCTCCTCAGTCGGTCTTGAATCTATAACTTTTGTATTCTCATTTCCGCAATATGGACACTTCAAGGTAGTTACCTCCAAAAAATCAAAACTGAAAATTCCCCAAGGAATGAATTTATTATAAATAATATTGTGCCTGCGGTCAATAAAAAGTCTTTAAAAAAATGGATATTCTTTACAGGATTAAATTTTCTTTTAACGGCAATCATTTACTTAGAAAATTCAATTATATTGATAAAGGAGGTGCAGCTTGGCTGGGTATAAAGTAGAAATATGCGGTGTCAATACAGCAGAGCTTCCGCTGTTAAAAGCAAAGGAAAAAGAGGAACTTTTAAAGAAAATCAAACAGGGTGATGCAAACGCCCGTGAACAGTTTATCAAAGGCAATCTGCGTCTTGTATTAAGCATTGTACAGCGTTTTAACCAATCAAATGAAAACATCGACGATTTATTCCAGATTGGATGTATCGGAATGATTAAAGCTATTGATAATTTTGATTTATCACAAAATGTACAATTTTCGACATATGCAGTTCCAATGATATTAGGAGAAATAAAAAGATATTTAAGAGATAACAATTCTATACGTGTCAGCCGTTCCATGCGTGATACCGCTTACAAAGCAATCTATACCAAAGAAAAACTGACAAAATTAAGACAAAAAGAACCGACAATTAATGAAATTGCGTCCGAAATCGGTGTGCCAAAAGAAGATATCGTACTTGCACTGGAGGCAGTACAAACACCTGTCTCGCTGTACGAGCCTGTATACAATGATGGCGGCGACACACTCTATGTGCTCGACCAGGTCAGTGACAAAAAGGACTGCGAAGAAAACTGGGTCAGCCGGATTTCTCTTAAAGAAGCAGTTGAAAAACTCTCCCCACGCGAGAAAAGAATTATAACAATGCGTTTTTTTGAATGTAAAACACAGATGGAAACTGCTGCCGAAATAGGCATTTCACAGGCACAGGTTAGCCGGCTTGAAAAAATGGCATTAAAATCAATGCGTAATTTTCTGGGCTGACAACTATCTGCCGCCTTATGAATATAATAATACTGACAAATATTCATAAGGCGGTTATCCATGCGTGTATGTGATTTGCACAATAAACAGGTAATAAATACATGTGACTGCAAAATTCTTGGATGTGTAATTGATATTGACTTTGACGAATGCAGCGGCTGCATAAAAGCACTCATAGTACCGGGACCCGGACGGCTTTGCGGCCTGTTTGGAAGAGATATCGAATATATAATTCCATTCCCATGTGTCAGAGGCATAGGTCCCGATGCTGTTCTTGTTGAAGTTTCTCTCGAAAAAATAACACATAAATGTATATGATTATTGAATTTTATCTCTTTTTGAATTAAAATATAAATAAATATTAATGTACAGAAGCGAGGCATATTATATGAGCGAAAAATATATTGCATATGTAGGCAGCTATACTCACGAAAGCAGCAAAGGAATCCATTTATACGATATGGATGTTGAAAAGGGACGTATAACAGAACGCACAGAATTTCCAATTGATAATCCTTCTTACATAACATTGTCACACAGCGGTAACTTTTTATATTCAATATGTGATCAGGGTGTAACATCATTTTCCATAGAACCGGATGGCAGTTTAAATAAACTCAATGTCGTTTCTATTAACGGAATGCGAGGATGTCACATCACAATTTCAAAAGATGACCGTTTTTTAATTGTTTCAGGATATCATGATGGTAAACTTACCGTGCTTTCACTTGAACCTGACGGAAGAATCGGCAAAATAACAGATGAAGTATTCCACAAAGGAATGGGAAGCATTGCTGACCGCAATTTCAGGCCACATATAAGCTGGTCTGTATTTACACCTGATGAAGAACTTTTATGTGCATGCGACCTTGGTATTGACCAGATTAAACTTTACGAATTTAATCACAACACTGGAAAACTCAAATTATATGATATTATACGTTCACAGCTTGAATCAGCTCCAAGACAGATGATATTCAGTGCAGACGGCAGATATGCCTATGTTTTATGTGAATTGAAGAATTATATAAATGTATATTCTTATGACAAAGACAATGGCAAAAACCGTTTTGAACTTATACAGAATATTTTTACAGTCAGAAAAGGACATAAAACCAACAGTGCTGCTGCCAGTCTTATTCTTTCTAATTCAGGCAATAATCTTATCTGCTCAAACGCAGGTGATAATACTGTTACTATTTACAGCGTAAACAAAGAAACAGGTACGCTTAACAGTATTTCATCACTTCCGGTAAGCGGTGATTATCCAAAATACATAAATATTTTTCCTGATGACAAACACATAATGTCAATGAATAATGAGGGCAACTCAATAACAATTTTTACAATTCATTTTGATAAAGGACTTATAGTAATGAATGGTCCTGAATTAAAAATTTCAAAACCAAATAACATGATAATTAAAAAATTACAGTAAATCTTATGCCATGCCATGGATTTTCAAAACCTGCGGCATGGCGTTTTTTTACATAAAATAAAAAACAAACGAGGATATTATATATGAACATATTTATATGTGATGATAACGAAGCTGATATTGCACAAATTCGCAGTTATACAAAAATATACTTTGCAATGGAACCTTATGACCCGCTTGTAAAAGGCTTTACCAGCGGTGATGATTTATTAAATGACCCATTAATACCGGATATTGTTTTTCTGGATATAGAAATGCCGGGACTCAACGGAATAAATACCGCAACAGAGCTTATTAAACGCAATCCAAGCGTACTTATAATAATCGTGACATCTCATCTTGATTATCTTGATGACGCAATGAAAATCCATGTTTTCCGCTATCTTACAAAGCCTGTTGAAAAGAAACGTCTCAGCCGCAGTCTTGCTGATGCAGTAAAAATATATGCCGAGGCTAATGCGACAGCAATTGTTTACACACGCAGACATGGTCCTATTGCACTTAAAAAATCTGATATTATATGTATTGAAGCAGAGGGACGTTATTCTTATGTATACACAAAAGATGATAAAATTGACTCAGTCAACAGCCTGTCAGAATGGATGAATGTACTAGCCGGAATTAATAAAAGTTATAATTTTTATCAGGTTCACAGAAGCTTTATCATTAACATGAATTATATAACCAACTACTCTCCTACTGAGCTTTCACTTAGCAATGGCTTTATGACTATACCTTTGGCACGCCGTAAAAGAGTTGAATTCAAAAGACAATATTTAAGACATCTTGAAAGAATAAGATAAATTATAGGACCAGGTAGTTATCATGAATTTATTTAATATATATATAATATCAATTTTTACATATATATGTGAAGGATATACGTTATGGCTTTATTGCTCCGGCCTTTTTGAACGCAGATACAATTTTATAAAAAGATTGTTAATTTACATAATATTTTACACTATTCCTATATTGTTTATAGGTTTACGCATGTTTTCATTAAACTGTATACTGTTTTTTTTAATGACAATGCTGATTATATGCACAGCATATAAAGTCACACCGGGCAAGAGCATGCTGCACGCACTACTGGCAACTTTTATTATGTGCATAACAGAACTTATCGTAATGGTTGCTGTTCCTGATTATGGTCAGAACGTTCTTGGCTATATTGATTCATTTAAGGTACAGGTTATGATTTATTATATAAGTAAGCTCTTATACCTTATATTTATGTATATAGCCTCTTATATTCTTTCAAAAAAGGAACATCCCGGCACAACATCAACATTAAAAATATTTGCACCTGTCGGAATATGTGCAATAAGCGTTTTCATTATAAATTCTTTTTGCATTTTATGTGTCAATATATCACTTTCGACAAAATATGTTACACTTATACTTATAAGTGCAACGGTTCTTTTGTGCCTTAATGTACTTGCAATAAATATGTATAATTACATAGAAAAACAATACATCCAGAACGAAAAACTAAATTTGCAGCTTCAAAATGAATCTCTTTCAATAGAATATTATAAACAGCTCGCTGAAATGGACGAAAAACAAAAAATAATGATTCATGATATTAAGAATCATCTTTTGTCGATAAAGGAGTTAAATAAAGAACATAATTATAATGAAATTGATAAATATATTTCAACGCTTCTGTACTCTGAGGAATTCAGCAAACCTGTAATGGTATCTGACAATGAAATTTTAAATGCAATTGCATATCGTTTTCAGAAAAAATGTTCAGACAAAAATATTACATTTATAACCGATATACGTTCAAAAACTGTTTCTTTCATATCTCCTGATGACTGCACTTCTTTATTTTGCAATCTTCTTGATAATGCATATGAAGCAGCATGTAAAACAGATGATGGACATATAACATTAAAAATATGTTCTGATACTTCTGACAAACTTACTATCATGGTAAATGTAGTAAATTCATGTAATGGGAATCCTTTCGATTCGCATGGTAAATTAAAAACATCCAAGAAAGACACCATAAGCCATGGCTATGGACTTAAAAGCATTGAACGTGTCGTCAATAAATATAATGGTTTTATTGATATGTATTATGACGAAAATGATTCAACTTTCCATACACTTATAAGTTTTTCAGACCGGATGTAAACAGCCAGAAAGGCAGGCTTACTGATTTTTCTAAAAAATCAGCAGACCCGCCTTTTATATTTTTATATCTTATTACTTTTCTGCATTTTTATCAGAATCTGCATTTTTATAATCGCTTTTTTCAAGCTTATATGCAAATATTGAACCTGCAACTGCAAGTAAAGTAAGCACAGCTGCAATAATGTTCATTACCATATTCACCCCTCCTGTCATAAATTAATTCCTAACTTATGACAGCACAGCTTTTTTCTCCATCCTGATTATGAATATATGTAATAATAATTTTTCTGCGTATGTATTGATTTTTTTCATGTATATAATAATAATTCATACTGAAAAAAATCATAATAATAAATTCAAGTAAAATCAGGGCAAAAGAAAAATTAATCTTCAGATTATATCTGTATGAATTTATATCTTTTGTCTGAAAGACATTAATATCTTTTAATCCTAAAATCTCTCCCATACATATTTCGTTACCTCCATATGTATCATCAATCACCTGATATACATAAGATGCAGAAGTTCCACCGGACTTATTGCATCTGAATTCTTCATTATTCGTTCCAAAATACATTCCTGAAAGAATTATTGACAGAACAAGAAAAATATATATTAATTTTTTATTTGTTTTAAATGCTTTCATATATTGTTTTTAACCTTACAGGCACAGAATATACAACTTCTTCTACAATATCCGCATCTTGTGCAAGCTGCCTGTTGATATATGCTAATTGTCTGATATATTCTCTGGTAGATTCATCATATATGCATCCATCAGAAAAAATATCATTGGTTACTATTATTATATTACTACATTTATCACGGATTGTCATGCATTCTTTAATAATTGATTGAGTATTTCCTCCCGGCTCAAACATTTCGTTTGCGACAAGATTTGACATACACTCAATAAGAACTGTTGAGTTACGTGGATTTTTCATTTTTTCCAACGCCCCTGATATATGCATCGTCTGCTCAATTGTATAAAAATCTTTGCCTTCACGCAGCTTCTTATGCCTTTCAACTCTTTTTTTTCCTTCTTCTCCGTATGGGATCATAGTTGCAATATAATATTTTTCATTTTTTTGTGCAAGCTCACATGAAAGCTTTTCCGCATATTCAGATTTACCGCTTCCGCTTCCTCCGAAAATTAATGCAAACACTCATATGCCTCCATATCTATATTTTCAAATGTATTGCTCTCATTGTACACACTCATTGCCATATCAAGCAGAGGAAAAACCATAACTGCCCCAGAACCTTCTCCCAATGCAAGATTCGCATCTATCACAGGCTTTAATTCAAGATGTGTAATAATCTTTTTTAAAGCAGGCTCTTTTCCTGCATGTGATGCAATCATATATTTTTTTGTTCCAGGTGACATATATTCCGCAGTAAGTGCTGCTATTCCCGATATCAGTCCGTCAATGACAACCGGAATTCCATACTCAGCTCCGCCGATAAATACACCAGCAAGCCCTGCAATATCCAATCCACCAATACATGATAAAAGTTTAAGTGCATCATCTTTATATCCACTATACATTTCACATGCTTTTCTTACTGTTTCAGTTTTATTTTTAAGCCCTTCATTCGTAAGTCCTGCACCGTAACCTGTTACATTTTCCGGCTTTTCATCAAGAAGAATTGCTGCAAGTGCTGCACTTGTAGTTGTATTTCCAATTCCCATTTCGCCCGTAGCAATAATATTTATTCCTTTTTCACTGCACATTTTTACAATTTCTTTTCCTGTTTCTATTGCCTTAATACACTGTTTATCTGTCATAGCATGTTCTTTCAGAAAATTTTTTGTACCATGGCTTATCTTTTTATGTAAAATTCCATCCATATCATCAATTTTTTTACCTGACGGAATGGTTTCACATGCAATTCCTATATCTACAGGTATAACCTGTGCACCGGTATAACCGGCCATAAGACATACACTTGATTTGCATGATGCCATATTGGCAGCCACTATCGCTGTTACATCCTGTCCGCTCTGACTTACATTTTCCTCTACAATTCCATTATCAGCACACATTATGACTAATGCTTTTTTACTTATATCTACATGTTCTGTATTCTGTATGCCTGCAATTTTTACTATTATATCTTCAAAATTCCCCAGTCCGTTAAGAGGCTTTGCTATATTATCCCAATGTTTTTTTGCAGCATATTCGCATGATTTTTTTATAAAATTCATTCCAAATTCCTCATTTCCGTAAAAATATATGTGCATAAAAGCTGCATATAATTTTTCTGTGTTGTATCCTGCCATGCTGATACTTTCATCAGATACTTTTTTCACCTGAAAATCGCTGCCCGGATTACAGCTTTTCCAATAATGAAATTCATGCGTTTTCAACGGCTGCATGCATCTGCATGCCATACCATCGGACACCGGCGTAACTTCCATATATCCAAATCTTTGCAGTCTTTTGCCATTTACTGCTTCACCATCTATAATCCCCGCCATAGGATACTTTTTCCCATCCGTTCCTTCGAGATATGAATGAAGATATAAAAAGCCTCCACATTCCGCAATACAGGCAATCCCACTGTCTATCACTTTTTTTACACTTTTAATCATACTCTTATTTTCTGATAATTCTTTTGCATATCTCTCAGGATATCCACCCCAGAAAATAACTCCGTCTGCATCATGCGGTATTTCACTGTCATGTATCGGACTGAAATACATAATCCTGCATCCATTTTCTTCCAGAAAAGCAATATTGTCATCATATAAAAAACAAAATGCTTCATCTTTTGCAATTGCAATATTCACACAAGATTTACTGTCAGTTCCCACATCTTTTTCAGCTTCGTATTCTAATTTTTCCGCTGTTTTTGCAAGTTTCATCACTGCATCAATATCAACCGTCTTTTCCATTACATCTGCCAGATACTCAAGTTTTTCATCAAAACTTTTTATTTCATCCGCACCTACAAGCCCAAGATGCCTGCTTTCAATATGAAGTGACGAATCTGACGGAATATATCCTAATGGCTGTACTCCAAGTTTTAATGCACATTCTTTTGCATATCTGTAAAGTTTCTCAGATAATCTGTTAAATATGACACCTTTTATATGGCTGTTTTGCTTCATATTAACAAATCCTGAAAGGACAGCTTCAAGCGATGATGACATGCCCTTACAATTTATTATAAGTATTACAGGTGTAGATGTTATGTCAGCAATTTCATATGCACTTGCCCTCTGCGTAAATCCCATCCCATCATAATAGCCCATCACGCCCTCAATAACCGCTATATCACATTTATCCGCTTTTTTTGAAACCATCTTTCTTAAATCTTCCGGCTTACAAAACCATGAATCAAGATTTCCTGTTGGAATTTTTAGCACTTTTTTATGAAATGATGTATCTATGTAATCAGGTCCGCACTTAAATGCGTGAATGTTCATTTTTCTGTTTAAAAGACACTTTAATAAACCGCATACAACTGTTGTTTTTCCACATCCGCTGTTTGTGCCTGCAATCATAATTCTTCCATTACACATTTTAATGCCTCCCTGAAATTTTGCCTGTCATCTTGCATCTATTATAAATACAGGATTCTGTACATCCGGCATATGATATCTTCCACGTTTTACCACATTCGTAACTGCTATACACACTGTTTCCACTTTTTGGAAATTAATTTCGAGATATTCCAGAGCTTCATTTAATGTCTCCATTGTAACAGCAGTCATAACAATATGTACAGATGGATTTTTACGGATAAGCTGGTCAATTATATCTTTTAACATTCCCTTGCTTCCGCCAATAAACACGCTGTCCGGTGCCGGAAGTTCATTTATTTTTTCTTGTGCACGCCCATTTACAATCTGAATATTATCTGTTCCGAATTTATCAGAATTTTCTTTTATTAAAGCACACGCCTCTTCATTTTCTTCTATCGCATATACTGTTCCCATATAATCCGCAAGTGCAAGCTCTATACTGACTGAACCTGTTCCGGCTCCAATATCATATATACATTCATTTTTTGAAACATGCATGCGTGAAGCAATTGATGCACGAATTTCTCTTTTCGTCATAGGAACATTGCCACGAATAAAATTCTCATCGGGAATTCCTGCAATGCCGTCAATAAGCTTTTCATTATTTTCAACCAGCATTACACAGAGTCCGCATGATTCATACTCTGTAAGATTTTTTGCATAATCATATGTAATCTTTTCATTTTCAAGTGAAAGATTCTCACCTATATATACTTTAAATCCGCCAAATCCAATTTTTTGGAGTCTCTGACATATTATGCCGCAATCTGACTGTGTTAAAATGTATGTATATCTTGATGAAAGAATTGTGCCCCTAATGCTCATTTTTCTTCCATGCAGACTTAAAAATCCAGCCTCATCCAACGGAACACCTGTTTTTGCAGACATATATGATACGCTTGAAATCCCCGGCAGAATATTATATTTAATTTTTTCTTTTTCTAATTCCAAAACCAGCTTTTTCGTTCCGCTGTAAAACGATGCATCTCCCGACATAAGCACCGCTATATTTTCAAACTGATTATTACTTTTTATGATTGAAATTATATCGAAAGGCGTAATTGCTGCAAATGTTTTTTTATTACAATATGGCTTTATAAGTCTTTTTGCACCTATTATTATATCAGCATTCTCAATTTTTTCTTCTGATTCTTTTATCAGATACCGTCCGTTTCCGGGTCCCACACCAATTATATATACATTCATTTTTATCTTTCTTTCTGTTATTTTTCAACTATTTCTGTAATATATTTTAAAGCTTCACTCAATCCTATACCGATACATTCATCACTGCCTGTATCCTCTATTATTATTACCTCTGTCCCTGCACGCATTGCTGCATTAATTTTTTCCTGTGTACCGCCCGTATTTCCGGAATTTTTTGTAACCATTACTTCTATTCCATAATTTTTTATCATTTCATAATTCATATTTTCAGAAAAAGGTCCCTGCATGCATATAACATTAGAATTTTTAATTCCGCTTTGAAGCACCTCTCCAAGCATCTGCACATTAGGCAGCATCCTCAAATAATAATTATCTTTAAATCCTTCAAGATGACTGTAAATGCCTACCGTTTTACTTCCTGTTGTAAGCAGAACTTTTTTATTTTTATAGCATGGGGCACTTAATATTATTGCTGCTTCTTCGGCACTGCCCGCACTTCTTACTTTTTCACGATTGACCAGATTATAATTTTCTTTATCTCTCTTTATACGTATGTATTTTGTTGTAGTCTTTTCACAGGCATTTTTAATATTTTCCGTAACCTGCACTGCAAATGGATGTGTCGCGTCAAACACTGCCATCGGATTTATTTTTTCTATTTCTTCTTTAATTTCTGCCTCATCAAGCCTGCCTGTGTGTATTATGCACTTATTCCCATTAAAACTTTTGTCGTCTTTTAATATCATTTCACCATATTCTGTAGCAACAAATATATGTGTGTCTATATTTAACCCGGATGCATAATCTGCAAGGTGTCTGCCTTCTGTTGTTCCGGCAAATATAATAATACTTTTTTCTGACTTATTATTATATCCCCTCGGTGTTACCATTTTTTCACCCATCCTGACAGTTGATTTATTACCGATAAATACTGTAGTAAACATATCTGCATTATATTCTTTTAACTGACCTAGTGTAAGAATCTTCGAGCTTTCCATGTCTCTTCCTATATTTCTTACAACGCCGCATACTGTGTCTTCCTCTTTATATTCAAGACATATGCTGCATGCCCATGCAAGATAATCTGCCCTTTTTTTACTAGACGGATTATAAAGGCAGATTACCATATCTGACATTGCTGCTGCACGCAGTCTTTTTTCTATCACGCTCTTTTTTGTCAAAAGGTCACTAAGGCTTATAACTGAAAAATCATGTGACAACGGAGCACCTATTATTGCTGCTCCGCTGTTTGCCGCTGTAACTCCAGACACGACCTTAATTTCAGGAGAATTATCCATAGCACCGGCAAGCTCATATGCAAGGCATGCCATGCCATATACGCCGGAATCACCACTGCAGACAAGTGATACCTCTTTGGTCACAGCCTCATTCAACGCATATTCACAACGCTGTCTTTCCTGCATCATGCCATTTTCATAATACTCTTTATCAGGAAAATATTCTCTCATCAAATCTATATATGTCTTAAATCCTACTACAAGTTCAGACTTTTCAATCGTCCTTACCGCTTCTATTGTCATATTCTCATATGAACCACATCCAAAACCAACTATATTAAGCACTTTATCCTCCATAAACCCTGTATCTGTATACAGAAACTGTCACTCCGTTTTCTACAGTCTTAGGTACAAGACATTCACCGTTACAACTTGCCCTGCATGCACTGCGTCCACAGACATTATCCGCACCAACGTGGTTATATACAGTCATTGACGGCTCAAATTCACCTTCAACCTCCATAAGCTCATCTGCCGTATATGTAATGAAATCTGCCTGTAACTCCTCTGCCAGCTCTATTATACCTTTTTCGTCTGCTTTTTTGTTAATTGAAGCGACACAATTCACATTTTCCGCAGATACACCGGCTTTTTCTAATATTGTCATAACAGAACTTTTAATCTTTAAGTATTCTGTTCCTCTTCTGCAGCCAACTCCGACAACAATATTACGCGGTATAAGAATTATTTTTGACTGCATATCTTTAATTTCTGATTTATTTTTTAATATAACTATATCAGCATTTTCATAGTCTGTTATTTTTATATTTTTACTGTATTTTTTACACTCGTTCTGTATTACCTTTTCATATTCTTCAGCCTGCATGTATATCCCAAGCTGCTCACCGTTTACAATTCTTGTGCTTATGTCTCGTATCATATATGGATTTATCATTTTAAGGTGATTTTTTACTGCAAAAACATCTACAGCAAATGCGTTATTGACATCCGTTGCAGTTGTTATAACTGCATCCGAACCGAACATTCCTGCAACTTTTACACACCATTCATTTCCGCCTCCCACATGCCCGGACAAAAGTGAAATAACATGTATTGCATGATCATCCATGACAAGCACAGCTGGATCTTTGAATTTACTTGTAATATAAGGTGCAATAGAACGTACCGCTATTGCGGCCGCACCAATAAATATGATTCCTTCATATTGATAAAAAATATCTCTGATAAGTGCCGGCGTACTCTTAAATGTTATAATATTTTCTGCATCAATATATTTTGCCGATTTTGCACTGACATATATATCAGTCTCATCATCACTTAAATGTCTTAACTTTTCTGCCAGTATAGCTCCGTTTACCGTATATGCAATTACCGCTGCTCTCATTTACGGTACTCCGTTGTAAATGAAGCATCATAAAGCTTTGAATTATTATATTTTCTGCCTAGAAAATCACCAACAAGAATAAGAGCCGTTTTCGCAATACTATTCGATACCATATCATTATGCAGATTTTTAATTGTTGTCATTATTATCTTTTCATCAGGCCAGCTTACCTTATAACATATGGCACATGGTGTATCCTCACTATATCCGCCGGTCAGCAGTTCATCCTGTAATTCTTTTGTAAGTCCTGAGCTTAAAAAGACTGCCATGGATGTATTATGTCCTGCAAGTTCTCTCATCTTTTCTTTTTCAGGAACCGGTGTTCTTCCTTCCATTCTTGTAATTATCAATGACTGCGAAATCCCAGGCACCGTATATTCACATCCTGCTGCTGCAGCAGCAGCAAGAAAACTGCTGACTCCGGGACAGATATCCCATGAAATATCATATGAATTTAACTGTTCAATCTGCTCTCTTATTGCCCCATATATTGAAGAATCGCCTGTATGCAGACGCACAATATCCTTATTTTCACTATCTGCTGTTTTTATGACATCAATAATCTCTTCAAGCGTCATATATGCACTGTTGTAAATTTCACATGAATCTTCTGCATATTCCAGAAGTTCAGGATTTACAAGTGAGCCGGCGTATATTATTACATCAGCATTTTTTAACAGATTCATTCCTCTCACCGTTATTAAATCTTTGGCTCCTGAACCTGCTCCAACAAAATGAACCATACTTTTCTCCTTATTATCATTTCAATTTTTCAAGCATATTATCTGCATTTTCCGTTTTACATAAAATGCCGTATTCTTCTGAAAATGTTATCATTCCGATTTCAATACTGCCTTTTGCCCGCAGTTTTAATGATCTGTCAATTCTTTTTTCCAGCATTTTAATTGTCTCATCAAAAATACCCTCTTTTTTTAGAATCTCAAGTGCAGCATCAGTAGTTATACATCCAAGTATATTTTCAAGAACTTCTCTTTCTGCCCCACATAAGGCTGCACATAAAGCAAATGCTTCCATTCTTCCATCAGCATATCTTGAATGTGTATTGTATATTGTGCAGCCAAGCTTTGAAAGTTTGCCGATATGGCCGACAAGAAGCATTGATTTAAAGCCTTTTTCAATGCACATATCTATTGTATCTCCTATAAAATTACTGCATTTAACGCATTTATCAACAGCAATACCCAGATTATCCCTCAAAAAATCCTGTCCGTAATTTCCCGGTGTGACAATTATAAATTCTTCATTTTGTGCTTTTCTTACATCAAGTTCAACCGATATTGTATCTATAAGTGCCTGTTCACTCATAGGTTCAACTATTCCCGTCGTTCCAAGTATTGATATTCCTCCCTCTATTCCAAGTCTTGGATTGAATGTCTTTTTCGCAATCTGTATTCCCATAGGAACACTTATTACAGCTTTAAGTCCACCATCATATGAATAATCAGACGCAGCCGTTTTTAACTGTTCTTCTATCATTTTCCGTGGTACAGGATTTATTGCAGCTTCACCAATCTGCTGTTTTAAACCCTTTTTTGTAACACGTCCGACACCTTCTCCTCCATCAACAGTTATTCCACTCTTTTCATATGAAACCGTTGAATATACAAGAATTTTATCTGTCACATCAGGATCATCGCCACTGTCCTTTTGTACCGCACAACTCACATAATCGTTTTCTTTTTTTATATCTGTAAGCCCAACAGTAACAGAATTTCCTGAGGGAGTTATTACAGTAATATTTTCAATGACTTTTCCTGACAAAAGCATTCTTGCAGCACCGGCGGATGCAGCGGCAGCACATGTTCCTGTTGTAAAACCGCATCTTAATTTTTTGCTGCCTTTACTTACATATTTTTCGAGCATTTATCTTCTCCACTCCCGGTTATCATCCTGACACATATACAAAAGTGCATTTACTATTGATGCGGCAACATTGCTGCCGCCTTTTCTCCCTCTTGCTATAATACATTCCATACCACTATCAATAATTGCCTCCTTTGAATCCACAACATTGACAAATCCAACAGGAACACCAATTACAAGAAGTGGTTTAAACTCATTTTCCCTGTACATTTTTTCTATCTGAATAAGTGCAGTAGGTGCATTTCCTACAACCATAATACATCTTTTATTATTCATAGCTGCTTTTTTTACAGCACATACTGCCCTTGTTATATTCTCTTTTTTCGCCATAACTGCAACATCCTCGTCTGATACATAACACACAGCATTACAGTTAAGTTCTTTCAATGCTTTTTTATTAATACCTGAAAGTGCCATGTTCGTATCTGTAACAAATGTCACTCCCGATTTAATTTCACCCAACGCCGTCTTTATGGCATCAGGTGAAAAATACATATTTTCCGCATAAGAAAAATCTGCGGTCGTATGTATTACTCTCTTAACAATCGGTTTAATATCAGATGGGAGTTCAATTTCAAGCTCTTGTTCTATTATTTCAAATGAATGTTTTTCAATATCATTTGGATTCATATATTCATACTTATTATCCAATATTTTCTCCTATCTGTCTTAAATTATAATCGTCCGGTTTATCTAAAATAATTTTGTTATTCTTTAATGCATACTGCCTTAATTCTTTCATTTTCTCATTTACTATACCATACGGGCAGCCTGTATCAATATAATAATCAGCTATATCAACATATTTTTTTGCCATTTCTAATGACTTGCCGCTAAATATTTCAAATGGCTTTTCGCTTATTACTTTTACCGCAAGGGATTCTGCTATCGTATATTCACAGTCATTTTGTGCAATAATTCCTGCCGAAAACGGAATCTCAAAATGCTGCAGACGCCTGTAGACGGAAACGCCGAATCCACCGCCACCAGCGACAAACACCTTTGGAGTACCTGTCTTTTTTTCAAGTTCGGTACTTCCATAAAGGCAGTTATAACTTCCATTTTTAATATCATACAGTTCACGTATTATTTCATCTTTAAATATTTCATCGGGCGTACCATACAGTATTTTTCCATCAGCTCTTACACACATAACCCAGTCAGATATTCTGTTTGCGAGTTCTATCTCATGTAATGACAAAACAACCGTAACATTTTCTTTAACAGCCATATTCTGCAAAATATCAAGAAGTTCTATCTTATGCCTTATATCAAGAAATGACGTAGGTTCGTCCAGTACAATAATCTGCGGTTTCTGACATATTGCACGTGCAAGCATTATACGCTGTCTTTGTCCGTCACTTATCTGTGAAAAATCTTTTTCGGCAATATCAAGAGCCGCCACGCTCTCAAGTGATTCATCGACAATTCGTTCGTCCTCAGGCGTAAGTTTTCCAAAATAATTAGTATATGGATAACGTCCCATTGCAACAACATCACGACACGTTAGAAGTTCTGTTTTTACTTTTTCTGTGAGAACTACTGACATCTGCTTTGCAAAATTTTTGCTTGAATAATTGTTAATATCTTTTCCTTCTAAAACAACCACACCGCCAAGCGGACTCATTTCCCTTATAAGATTTTTTAAAATGGTTGATTTTCCCGAACCATTTGGACCTATAAGTGTAAGAATCTGCCCCTTATACACTCCAAGCGAAATATTTTCAAGAATTGGTTTTCTGTTGTATCCAACTGATAAATTCTGTGTTTTAAAATAAAATTCTTTCTCTTCTTTCATTATATCTCACCGTTTTTTCTGCTAATCATAAGCCATATTACCACAGGTGCACCAAATACCGCCGTTACAGTACCTATTGCAAGTTCTGACGGCGAGAATATTGTTCTTGCTATCAAATCACAAAACATGCAGAATACCGAACCGCTTAAAAATATAGCCGGCATTATCACTACTGGTTTTGACGTTTTCATAAGAATACGCGTAACATGAGGAACTGCAATTCCCACAAAAGAAATCGGTCCTGCAAGTGCTGTTACACATGCTGAAAGTATGCTTGACAATGTTATTATACAGAGTCTGAAAAATTTAACCGGTATACCCATGCTCTTTGCATATCCTTCACCAAGAAGATAAGCACTGATTGGTTTTGCAAAAAGGAATGTCACTATTGCTGTCGGAAATACTATAACTGCCGATAATTTTACTGTATTCCATGAACTTGCTGAAAAACTTCCCATTGCCCAATGTGTAAGATTTGCTATATCTGAATCATTGGCAAATGTTATACATAAATCTGTTATTGCAGAACATATATAACTAATCATTATGCCGATTACAAGAAGTGTTGACATATTTTTAACCTTGCCGGCAAAAAGCAGAACATAAAGCAATGATAAAACCGAACCTGCAAATGCTGCCGCTACCTGAGCCCATAAAGGCATTGATGGAATATATCTTAATAGAAAAATCATAGTAATTGCAAGAAACATTTTTGCACCTGATGATATACCAAGTACAAATGGACCCGCAATCGGATTTCTGAAAAATGTCTGAAGCAGAAAACCTGACAGTGCCAGGGCACCGCCAAGTATAGCTGCACTAAGAAGCCTTGGCAGACGGATTTTCCATATAATATTGAATCCGGCTGTGCCTGCCTCAGCTTTTAAAAAGATAATCTTAAAAATTCTGCCAAATGAAATATGTACATTACCTGTATTAATATTCATAAATACCGCAACAATGAATAATACTACAAGCATTATATAAACCAGCTGGCAGCGTAATGCCTTCTTCATTATATAACCTCTTTAATTATTTAAGTTTTTTAAGATATGTAAGTTCATTTACACTGCTGTCAGATGTCATCATCTTATTGATGTCATTTACCATACTTCCGATTGTATCCGCAATCTGGAAGAAATCAGGTGTAGTACACCATACATTGCCATCCTTAACAGCCTTCATATCTGAAAGAACCGAACTGTATCCTGTAAAATCAGCAAGTGTAGATGGTTTTCCTCCAAGACTCCATATATAAATGATGTAGTCAGCATCTTTAGCCTTAGAATAGAAGCTTTCCATCTCCATTGTCTGTGTTCCTGTCTTTCCGACATTCAAATCATCAAAAATATACTTTCCACCGGCAAGTTCTACCATCTGTGCAACATAATCGTCCGCATTTCTTACATATAACTTACCCTTTGATGTTATATAAAATACTGCTACAGATTTTCCTGTCTTTTCTGTCTTTGAAATCTTATCAACATAAGCAGCCTGCTCATCATACATTCTTACTGCATCATCTTCTTTATCACAAAGTGCTGCATAACATTTTGCCCACTCTACTCTTCCAAGAGGATGTTCCTCATATGTTGACTGGTCAAGTATAAAATTAATATTAAGCTCCTTGAACTTCTCGGCAACATCAGGGGCACTTGTAAGCATTGTTGAATAAATACATATTGAAGGTGATGCTGCAACAATCTGCTCAAAATCAGGTGCTTTATAATCACCTACATATGTAAGTTTATTATCGTCAAATGCTTTTTTAACATCATCGATATACCATGAAGATTTATCATATGTTACAAGGCTTATATTATCAAGACATCCGCTTGCATTCATAAGTGATGTAACCGGTGTAGATGCAACAAGCATATTTTTAACAGGTCCGTTTAAAACAATAGTATCCTTTGATACATCTTCAGGAGTCTTCATTCCATCAGGAACCACAAGAATCTTTGACTGCTTGTCTGTTATAGCAGTATCTTCATCACGGTTTGTGATAGTTATCATCTTATAACCACCCTTATAATAGTCTACAGAAAATAATTCTGCATACTTTAAATCCATTGAATGGTCAAATACAAGCTTTCCGTTGTATTCATCGTTGTTTGATGCTTCTTTTTGTTTTCCACATCCTGCCAATGCAAATATGCTGGCAAAAAGTGTGATTACAAGTGTAATTGCCAGTAATCTTTTCTTCTTCATTTTTACCTCCATTTGAAGCCTGTGCCTCTTATTATTATTTTGATGAAGATAGCTTGCAGAGTAAAAACAGCTTTTGTACCTTTATATACCGCCAGTATATCAAATATATTTTATTGCACAAAAATAAATAGTTCACTGTTCTCGCAGCGTACTATTAAAATCTGCCTGTAAACCGGTCTTCTGACTCGCATATCAACGCCTGTATTCACCTTCCCGAATCCAATCCATCTCATATCTGTAAGATAACAAATAATATATGTTTATCATCAGTGGCATATCAAATACAGACTCCCTGCTCACAGCAGCGGAACTGTTCAGGATTCTCACCTGATTCCCTGGAATTATAAATATATTAAAAAGTTATGACATTTATATTAATTCATATATTCCGTTTACAGTGACTATTTCAATCATCTTTCAAAGATTATTATATAAATGCACTATTGTCAAGTAAAAAAGGTGTCTGTTTTGATATGCACCCATAATCCATGATACATATTAAAACAGACACCTTAAAAAATATTAATCTTCTTTTACTGAAGCAGGCTTTTCAACCTGTGCAATAGCTTTCTTCTGCATTGAAATCCTGCAGTTCTTATTGTTACCAAATTCAACGATTACATCATCATCTGTGATATCTATAATAACACCGTAAAAACCGCTTGTTGTGAGAACATAATCACCTTTTTCAATTGAATCCATAAGTTCCTGCTGCTGTTTCTGCTGCTTCTTCTGTGGCTTAATAGCCAGGAAATACATCATCGCACCAATTGCAACTACATAAACTAATAAAATAACTATCTGCATAAATAAATTCCTCCGAATTTTAAATTAACTAAATGATACTATATACTAAATTTCGCTCAATGTCCAGCTTTTATAAAGATTTTTTATTATCATATGTCTTTAACATATCAAGTCTTTCTTCCTTAAACTTACTGTAACGTCCCTCATCAATAGCACCTCTGATATCCTCCATCAGATGATTGTAAAAATAAAGATTATGCAATACACAAAGTCTCATTCCAAGCATCTCTTTTGCCTTTAAAAGATGTCTTATATATGCTCTTGAATAATCACGGCAGGCAGGACAGTTACATCCTTCTTCAATAGGACGCATATCTTTTTCATACTGTGCATTAAAAAGATTTATCTTTCCAAACTTTGTATACACATGTCCATGTCTTCCGTTTCTTGAAGGATATACACAATCAAAGAAATCGATTCCCCTGTCTACCGCCTCAAGAATATTAGCCGGAGTACCTACACCCATAAGATATGTAGGCTTATCCTGTGGAAGATAAGGCACTGTCTCATCGAGAACGTGGTACATTTCTTCATGTGTCTCGCCGACCGCAAGTCCACCGACTGCATAGCCGTCAAGATTCATCTCTGAAATAATCTTTGCATGTTCAATTCTTATGTCTGTATACACAGCTCCCTGATTAATTCCGAATAAAAGCTGATTTGGATTTACTGTATCAGGAAGTGAATTAAGTCTGTTCATCTCTTTTTTGCAACGCTCTAACCAGCGTGTTGTACGTTCTACCGAATTCCGTACATACTTTTTATCTGCTTTTGCCGGAGCACATTCATCAAATGCCATAGCAATTGTAGACCCAAGGTTTGACTGTATCTGCATGCTCTCCTCCGGTCCCATGAAGATCTTATGTCCGTCAATATGACTGTTAAATGTAACGCCCTCTTCTTTGATTTTTCTTAACTTTGCAAGCGAAAACACCTGAAATCCACCCGAATCAGTAAGAATAGGCTTATTCCAGTTCATAAACTTATGAAGTCCGCCAAGCTCTTTTATCAGTTTATCACCCGGTCTTACATGAAGATGATATGTATTTGATAATTCAACCTGTGTTCCTATTTCATTAAGGTCTGCTGTTGAAACAGCACCCTTTATTGCTGCAACTGTTCCCACATTCATAAATACAGGTGTCTGTATAACACCGTGCACAGTATGCATCTCAGCCCTCTTGGCACGTCCGTCTGTTTTTAATAATTTGTACATTTTTATCCTGCCTATTTTTTATAAAATTTCACAATATTATCTATGCGTGATGTCATATTTTCAAAAATCAAATCTACAAGTGCAAGTGCTGCCATAGATTCAACAACAACCACAGCACGTGGCACAATCATAGGATCATGTCTTCCCTTTATAGATACTTTTATATCTTCCCCATCTTTACTAACTGTATCCTGAACAGATGATATTGATGGTGTAGGCTTGATTGCTGTCCTGAAAACAATCTGTGAACCATCACTCATACCGCCAAGAATTCCACCGGCATTGTTTGTCTTTTTCTCAACTTTGCCATTATTCATATAAAACGCATCATTATTCTCAGTTCCTGTCAACCTTGCCGCATTAAATCCGCTTCCTATCTCAAAACCTTTAACTGCACCTATAGAAAATACAGCCTGTGCAAGTTTAGCATCAAGCTTGTCAAATACAGGCTCACCTATTCCCGGCATCATTCCATCTATCACACATTCAATAATTCCACCAATTGAATCACCTTGCTCTATCTGCTTCATCGCATACTCTTCAACCTGTGCAGCTGCTTTTTCATCAGGCATTCTGAATGGATTCTTTTCAATCTGTTCTTTGTCAAAATTATCATATGAAGCTGCAATACCGCCTATTTCCTTGGAATATGTACATATGCTTATTCCAAGCGTTGCAAGAATCTTGACTGCAACAGCCCCTGCCGCAACTCTTCCTATTGTCTCGCGTCCTGAGCTTCTGCCGCCTCCACGATAATCCCTGAAACCATATTTTTCATCAAATGTATAATCAGCATGTCCCGGTCTGTAGAAACGTGCTATCTCTGAATAATCAGCCGAACGCTGTGTTTTATTGCGTACAACCATGCTTATCGGAGTTCCTGTCGTTTTCCCTTCAAAAATACCCGAAAGTATCTCAACTTCATCGTCTTCTTTTCTTGGTGTAGTATATTTTGACTGTCCCGGTTTTCTTTTATTAAGCATAACCTGAATATCACTTTCTGCAAGTGGTATTCCTGCCGGACACCCATCTATAACAACACCTACTCCGGCCCCATGGGATTCTCCCCATGTCATAATCTTAAATTGGTTACCAAATGTTGAACCTGCCATTACGTTTCCCCTTTGTTTCTGATATTTATACCTATCCTATATGCCCATACGGCTCAATGTATTTTCAAGATAATCCTTAGCTTCACAGATATTTGATGCCGTAACTTCATCTATCTTTTCAGGTGTTGACCTGCCTATAGCTTTTGAAAGTCTCTGACATGCTTCTTTCACCTGTTTTTTAGTCTGTTTATCCCAATCTTTCCTATGCTCATGAAGCATATACTCAGTATTTTGCAAAAGCTGTCCTGCCTCAATACGCAGATTGACAATATCCTGTTTTTCGGCATCTTTACTTCCGTAAACTTCTGCTTCCCACTTTGCTCTTTCTATTTCTTCTTCTGACATATTGGAACTTGATGTAATTGTTATTGACTGTTCATGCCCTGTTCCCAAATCTTTAGCCGATACATTGACAATTCCGTTCGCATCAATATCAAATGTTACCTCAATCTGTGGTGTTCCTGCAAGTGCTTTTTTTATTCCTGACAGCCTGAAGTTGCCCAAAAGCTTGTTATCCCTTGTAAACTTGCGTTCTCCCTGAAATACTTTTATATCTACTGATGTCTGGAAGTTCCCTGCAGTTGTAAATATCTGGCTGTGTCTTGTTGGAATTGTTGTATTTCTCTCTATAAGCCTGCTCGCAATTCCGCCTACAGTCTCTATCGACAATGAAAGAGGTGTAACATCCATAAGAATAATCTCAGATGCCGCACTTCCGGCAGTCAGCTGTCCCCCAAGCTTTCCGCCCTGAACTGCCGCTCCCATTGCAACACACTCATCAGGATTAAGATTTCTTGAAGGCTCTATACCACATATTCTTCTGACTTTCTCCTGAACAGCCGGAATTCTTGTCGAGCCTCCGACTAGAAGAACCATATTAATATCAGTCTTTTTAAGTCCCGCATCATGAAGTGCATTCTCAACAGGTGTAACCGTTCTGTCAATAAGATCTGCCGTCATGCTCTCAAACAGGCTTCTTGTAATATTAATATCCATATGATGCGGACCAGATTTTGTCATTGCAATAAACGGAAGATTAATATTCGCATTCATGGCGGAAGAAAGTTCTTTTTTAGCTTTCTCCGCTTCCTCTCTTAACCTCTGCATTGCGGCAGTATCCTTAGTCAGATTGATTCCGTCTGTCTCCTTAAACTGTTCTACAAGAAAATTCACGATTCGCTCATCAAAATCATCTCCGCCAAGATGATTATCTCCGGATGTTGCAAGAACTTCTATAACCTGGTCACCAATCTCAATAACTGAGACATCAAACGTTCCGCCTCCGAGGTCATATACAAGAATTTTCTGTGGCTGACCATTATCAAGTCCATATGCAAGTGCAGCCGCCGTAGGTTCATTAATTATACGCAGAACATTAAGTCCTGCTATTCGTCCCGCATCCTTTGTGGCCTGTCTCTCAGCATCATTAAAATATGCAGGAACAGTTATAACAGCATCTGTAACCTGTTCTCCTGTAAACTGTTCTGCATCATTTTTTAGTTTTCTCAAAATCATCGCAGAAATTTCCTGAGGCGAATACTTCTTACCGTCAATCTTTTTTCTGTAATCTGTTCCCATATGTCGTTTTATGGAAAAAATAGTTCTGTCTGCATTAGCTGCCGCCTGTCTTTTAGCAATATCGCCCACAAGCCTTGAACCATCTTTTGAAAATGCAACAACTGAAGGTGTTGTCCTGTATCCTTCGCTGTTTGTTATAACTGTAGGCACATCTGCCTCAAGCACAGCAACACAGCTGTTAGTTGTTCCCAAATCAATTCCGATTACTTTACCCATTCTAATCAAGTCACTTTCTATACTTTATAATCCATAAAGAATTATTCTTTTATGAGTATATCACATAATCATATGCTTTAAAATGAACAGACCGCTAAAATTTTTAAATTTTTTATAAACATTCAGAACGAACCATTTTATATATTAATTATTTTTGCCATGCGGCAGCCTGACACGGAAAATGCTTCTCTTCAATTTTTTTACATCAAATGGATATAACGGATAAATATAACTTTTTCCTGAAATCGTCTTGTTAAAAATTATACAGCATACTCCGACAGCCACTCCTGCAAAAAAACCGGCAGCATTAAAAACAGCTGTAAGACACAGCGTAAAAACTCTTATAAATTTCATTGCATAACCCATCTCAAAACTTGCCTGTGAGTATGTTCCGACAGTCACCACAGCCATATAAAGAAGTGATTCCGTATTAAACCACCCCGAACTTACAGCATACTCCCCGACAACAATACCTGCCACAATGCTTAAAGGTGTAGAAAGAAGTGACGGTGTATTTACTGCTGCCATCTTCAGTCCGTCAACTGCAAGTTCAAGAATCAAAAGCTGAAAAATAACAGGCACAGTTATTTCATCAGACACCGTTATAAACGAAAGCCATGACGGAATCAATTCCGGATTCTGAATAAGCAGAAGCCATACCGGCGTAAGCATCATTGTAACAATGGTAAAAAGAAATCTCGACAGCCTCAGATACGTTCCTATCATGGGTGCAAAATTATAATCATCAGGTTCTTCAACAATATCAAATATTGATGTCGGAATTATCATAACGGCCGGTGAATTATCGACCATTATGACGATATTTCCGTCAAGTATCGCAGCAGATGCCGTATCCGGTCTTTCTGAATATTTAAACTTTGGAAATGGATTAATCCATTTATACTCAAAAAGACACTCCGCAAGGCTTTCAACATTCATGGTAAGTGATTCTACATTTAGTTTTTTTATTCTTTCCTTAATATTATTAAGAAGACTTTTATCAACCAGGTCATCTATATAACATATGGCAACATCAGAGCGTGAGCGTGTTCCCACATTAAACATCTCCATTGAAAATCCTGTATCTCTTATTCTTCTTCTAAGCAATGCCGCATTTAATACAAGTGTCTCAACAAAACCATCTCTTGAGCCTCTTAGAACTCTGTCTTTCCACGGTTCAGCAACCGACCTCATCGGATAAGTCCTGCAGTCTATAAGTACAGCCTCGTCAAATCCATCTACAAAAAGGACTGTAACTCCTGCAAGAAAAGATGTTATAACCCGCTCATACTTATCAGCCCTGTCAACTTCTGTATATGGCATCCCATTTTCAAGAAATTTATCTATATTACTGACATCTTCCGGTTTTAAGGAATAAAAAAACTGCATAAGTTTTTCCACCATATCCTCCTGAACAAAACCATCGATAAAGAAAAAACCGGCCTTCTTTCCGCCTATTCTGACTTCTCTGTCTAGCATGTCAAAATTAGCCGGGAATCTCAGCCGGTCTTTAAAATTCATTATATTTTCATCTGCATTTTTTACAAAATCACTCATATTAAGGCAATCCTTTCAATATTTATAATGCTCCACAAATATTCGCAGCATTTTATTTATATGATTGCCTTAATATTTATTTTAATGCAGAAATTTTACAATCCAATTGGACCCAGATTGTTAAAATCATCTAAAGAATCATATCCATCCATCTGGAAGAAATAACTAAATGACCCCCCTGACCTGTTTCCATAGAAAATTATTTCAATTACCGGTTTTGTCAAATCAAATTTTTTCTCAGGTGAAATGTTTTTCAGGTTTTCTTTCAAATCAGGAACAATTTTATTGCCGTCCATATTTTCTGACCATATTCGTGATTGAGTATTATTTTCTACATCATAGACTGATATATAGCATGTATAATTATCTTTATTTTTCTCTGTCTCAATATTATCAAGATAATTACACATTGATTCGTAAGAATCCTTTTTATTTTCTGCCACATACTTATTAACAGCATTCATGTATGCCTGAAGCGTGTTTGGCATTTTATCTCCGATTAATACTTCTGAAGTATATTTAGTTCCATTAAGTGAAAATGATATATCAACATAAGCCAGTGATACACCTCTTTTCCTTCCATTAACTGTAAGATACCAGTCCTCAAATGACATTTTTGACACTTCATCTAAAAATGTATTATATAATTTTTTACTGTCCTCATCGGACATATTATCTGACCAGCTTATTACAGCTTCTTCATACTGCGGAAGCTTTTTATATTTTTTGCAGAATTCATCATTCTTCACTGCTCCATTTATAATTGTCTGTATATCTTTTTCTTTGACATATACAGTTCTGTATCTTCCCCAAATGCCATCCTTAATATATACAGTAACCGGGCTGTAATCGCCATTCTGGAATATTGCTGAATATTCATCAGAAGTATTATATATTTCCATATTATCTTTCATTGAATTAACAATTGAATTAATTGCATCTATGTCGTCAATTTTTACCTGTGAAAATACATCTGAAAAATAATCTTTATCATAAACATATGAACCATTTCCTGTATTTATTTTTATATACTTAATCTTTGATGCATCCGGCTGATAATTAATCATACTGCCAATTCCGATATTTACAATCACACCAAAAACAGCTGCCAGCACATATGCAGTAATTATTGAAGGGATTGCTTTTATCACACGGTGCGTTTTTCTGCTTGCAATCAACTCATATACTATAACAACAACCGCAGCCACAATGAACGTTATAACTACATATAATATACTCTGCGACTTTTCTATATCTGCATTTCTTACTGCACCCACAAATGAAATCACACCAATAATACTTATTGAAAATCCGATAACTGTACGTATTACAAACTGCAGTTTCCAAGACAGTGTAGGTTTTCCTGCCGTCTCACTCTTTCTTCTTATAAAAAGCAGACAACCGGTAACAAAATAAATAAGTGCAAGAACAAATGTGTATATTTTTGAGTGTGCTACATTAATTACACCATCTAATGACGAACCTGTAAACACACTGAACACCTGACCAACAATCATATTATAGCTATTGTCAAGAATTGAAACAAAATGCTCTGATGATGCAAAATATACTATTGATACAACTGTCACCTGAACCATCAATATTATAAATCTTGGAAAAAACAATATAAGTCCAGTAAGACATATATTACTGAATATATTTCCTGTTATAGAACAAGCAAGTGTTGCTGCTGCCGCACATAACAGACAGCATATAAATTCCGAGAAAAACACACTAAGTGTAGAGCCATAATTTACAATATAACATGTTTTAAATATTTTATATAAAATTGCAGCTGATAAAAATATTGATGCATACATAATCAGAATCCATAATACAAAGGCTGCTATTTTAGTAAGATACAGATTCAGCCTTGTATAAGCAAGCGAATGATAAAAATCACTTGTATTTCTTTTATTAAGAAAATTCCACGCAAATAAAACAAGAACCGGTGTTATTATTGCAAATGTAAGAATCAGTATAGGTATAAAATCATTCCCATCAACAAGCTGAACATATCTTGATGCCTTTTCAACGCCTGCATATTCAATATTAGATTTAATATTAACTGCACTTATGCAAATTGGCACGCATGTTATAAGCACCATTAATATCGTTGATATAAAACCTATTACTTTTAACTGCAAAAATGACTGCCAGAACATTTTCACACTGAAAATCTTTTTATTATTCATTATTTTTCAACCTCCAATGCACTCTCAAATTCATAGCCAAGAGATTCCATCTCATAAGTAAATACTTCTTCAAGTGTAAGCGGAAGGACATCAAGAACCAGCGGATTCATTGCTTTGAACAATGCAACTGTCTCTTCTCTGTCTCCATTAATTATCATATTGGCAACTGAACCTTCCTGTCTGTAACGTGTGATATTAAACTGTTCAAATCTGCTCTTATCAAAGTTTTCCCTGAATGCCACCTGAACTTTAAACTGTGATGTTTTTAATTCAAGCACATCACTGTCAAGCACCATTCCGCCCTTATGGAGAAGTGCCAGATGGTCACATATATCCTCGAGTTCTCTTAAAGAATGTGAGGTAACTATAACAGTTGAATTCAGTTCTGCAACATCATTGCATATAAGTTTTTTCACAAGATTTCTCATTACAGGGTCAAGTCCGTCAAATGTCTCATCAAAAAACATATATTTTGTTCTTGTTGACAGTGCCAATATAATCGCTGCCTGTCTCTTCATTCCTTTTGAAAAATTAGAAATTGATTTTTTCGGGTCAAGTCCGAATAATTTTGTCAGTTCTTTAAATCTTGCCCAATCAAATCTGTCATATGCCGATGCATACAGCTTTGCCATTTTATTCAGCGTTGCACCCGGCAGAAAATATAAATCATCAGCAACAAATACGATTTTCTGCTTTGCTTTTGGATTTTCATATACATTAAGTCCGTCTATAAATGCGTATCCTTTATCTGGTTTGTAAACTCCGGATAACACTCTTAAAAATGTAGATTTTCCCGCACCATTTGAACCAACCATGCCATATATGCAGCCGTCACTGATATTGCATGTAACATTATCCAGTGCAGTAAAGTCCTCAAAAGACTTGTGAATAGCCTCTGCATTAATCATTGTCATACCTCCGTATTATTAAACACTTCTTCAATATTATTAATTATTTCTTCTTTTGTAACTCCGGCCAATGCCAGTTCCCTGATAATCTTATTAAGTTCTGTCATCTTCTCTCTTGAATTCGCTCCTACAACCTCAATAGCTTTTTCTGATATAAATGAACCCTTACCCGGAACAGTTATTATAAGCTGTCTTCTGTCAAGTTCTGTATAAGCCTTCTGAATTGTATTGGGATTGATAGAGAGTTTTACAGATAACGACCTTACTGAAGGTAATTTATCGCCCTCCTTCAAAATACCTGTAAGCACTTGTTCTTCCACCTGTTTGATTATCTGTTCATATACCGGCACTCGCGACATGACGTCTACAACAAACATCTAAACACCTAATCCTTTCATTTCTATTTTTTCATTGCAATGCTTTTCGTCCTGTAACAACTGTACTATATGAATTAGTGCAGTTGTTATAATTAATATAACCCCTTATATGATTTATGTCAAGCAAAATCATAAATATTTTTGCCACATAACGCAATGCCTGATTTTATGCGGGGTTCAGAATTTTATTGTTCCGCTAAAAAAACAGCACCCAAGGTGTTTTTAATACCTCAGATGCTGCTTTTGTTATTATTATAAAATTTATTATATCTTTCCTATCTGCCAAACCGTACCTTATATCCCGAAACAAATTCTTTGCCCGGTGCCAGTTTATTGCTCCACTCTCTTTTAGTCAAATCACCATCAAAGTCAGCTCTGTCCGTTCTTCCATTCCATGGTTCTATACATACAAAAGGAACTCCTTTTCCGACCGGTGACCATAGACCGAACACGGGCGTATCAAATTCAACTGTCACAATAGTTTTATCGTCTTTTACAAGGCTTACTCTTTTTATTGTGCTGTTTTCTACTATATAAGCATCCTTGTCAAAAAAGTCCTGTGTTATAGTAACTGCCTTATTTTCAAGCTTCATCACATAGCATTTATCTTCAAGAAGACCATCATTTGATAAAAGGCTGTATTCCAGAATATCTTTATCTGTCCCAAATACAAGCTTTGCACCACAGGCATTTTCACCGCATACAAATGCCGGATGTCCGCCTATGCTAAAATACATATCCTTATCATCTGCATTTTCAACATGCCATTCCGTAGACAAAATATCATCTTCAATTATATGTCTGATATAAAGATTAAACTTAAAAGGATACTTTTTAAGCGTCTCCTGACTGTATGTAAGCTTCATTGTAATCGCATTTTCGGATTTTTCAACAACTTCAAATTCTGAATCTCTTGCAAATCCATGCTGAGTCATATGATACTCTTTGCCGTCATATATTGTGCAGTCGTTTTTATATCTGCCGACAACCGGAAATAATACCGGCGTATGACGTTTCCATGCTGAAGCATCTCCACACCATATATACTCCGTATCATCTGACTTTTTCAATACTGATACAACTTCACATCCTTTGGAATCTACTGTTACTTTAAAATCATTATTTTCAATTATATATTGCATATTTACTCCCATCTGCCAGTTTTCGCAATGCAAAAATGTAAACTATAATTTTTAATAACTATAATATATCCTTTACACTGATTATTTTCAACTGTATAATTAAAGTAATAACAATTATTATAATATCTATAATTATTACCTGGGACACTGACAAGCCATTTTCCATAAAAAGACTGCTTCTTTGAGCCATACATCCGTTTCCAGGCAAAAATATATTTATATCAAAAATCGAAATTATATATATAATCATTGATATAATAAAACCTGCCATATTTTTAACAGCAAGCGAAAACACGGTCTGAACCATGCTTATTGCAAATGAAGCTATTATTGGTGCGGCAAAAAACACTAATATATACAAAAATCTATTCTCATTATTCTGAATAAAATAATCTGTTCCAAAATACTTTTCAAATAATTCACTGTTGAAAGTAATTTTACGTTTTCCAGACATAAAACATATAATTGCAGCTGTCATATACATAAAAACAATATTGATAAATATTGCTGTTATTTTAGATAAAATCCACTTTTTTCTTGTTCCTGCATATATGATGAATATTTTATTACATTCATTTTCAAGAATCTGTCCTGTAATATATGAAATAAATATTGCAAAACCAAGATATATAAAAGGGATTTCTTTTAGTTTATTATTGCTGTCTATTTTTTCAACGCCTTTTATAATATTAAAATAATAATCTCCTGCCCCAACGCTTTTTCCATGCATTACGCCATTTTTCAGATAAATGCACGATAATAAAATAAGAACTACAAATAATAAATATATAAGAATGTTATTTCTAAAACTGCATTTTAAATTATTTATTATCAGTTTGTTGTATTTTTTCATTTTTTATTATCCGTCCATCATCCATATAAAATATTTCATCACAAAATGACAAAAGCAGTTCTTTACTGTGTGCTGATACAATTATTAACGCACCGTTATTTTTCTGTTCTTCTATAATACCGGCTATATTTTTTATGCTGAATTCATCCAATGCATTTACAGGTTCATCAAGAATAATCAATTCAGGATTTTCCATTATTGCACATGCTATTCCAAGCTTCTGTTTCATGCCAAGAGAATAGCTTCCAAATGATTTTTTATTTTCCGGGTTAAGTCCTGTTTTTATCATAGTATTTTTTATCTGGTTATCACCGGCAATGCCTTTAAGCGAAGCAATCATTTTGAGATTTTTAAAACCACTGTACTTTCTTACAAATCCCGGATATTCAAGAAGCAGCCCTATGCTTTCAGGAAATGATATGTCTTTTCCAATTATTTTTTCATCAATTTTAACATATCCTTCATCCGGATTTATAAGTCCGCTTATTGCTCTCATAAGCATTGTCTTACCGCTTCCGTTTCTTCCGCACATCCCATATATTTTACCGCTTTCCATTTTTATATTTATATTATCTAATAAAATATTCTTTTTTATCTTTTTTGTATAATTCGATATTTCAATCTGCATTAAATCACCACTCCTTTCAGGATTTATGCAGATTCAGACTTATTCTGTTTATTTGCCCTACTTTTATATATTCAAAAAATAATTCTTCATCTGTGTTATTAACTACATAATAACATTTCCATTTCTGTGTTTCGCCAGCCTCTATCGTCCTTACTATTGAATCAATCTTTCCCTCCGGCTGTAAACGCCTTGTATAATAATAATTCATCATCATTTTCTGCATAATTCCATTAACACTGCACAACTGCCCCATTACCGCTGTTTTTCTTTCACCTGAAATATTTTTCACCAACAATTCTGTCTCTATGACCTTATAATCTTCATCCGGATTATATCTCATTTTTAATGCAGCATCTTTATCATCCGCCTTGTACGAATCACGTTCACGGCCGATTTGTGTGCTGTCTATATAATTTTCCCACTCTGCTTTTTCATAAACTTTTACTGAATCCAAACATATCTGATATTCATCTGTATTAACCGTATCACCAATATTGTAATTATGTATTTTTACTGACGGATATACTTTATTAACATATATTATTCTTGTAAAAATGGATGCAGCCGCAGCAAACACGCATAAGTACACAATTATTTTTCTTATCTTCATCTAAATTACATCCTTTTTTATTTTCATAAAAAACAGTAAATCCACCACAAACACTATAAATATCTGAACTGCCACGTATACAGCAATGTCTTTATACAACAGCATCATTCCTGATGTTGTCATCAAGGATGCCGTTGAGCCAAATAAATATTTCACAATAAAGCTGCTGCCATAATATACTAAAAACGGTACAAGTATCACTGCATATTTATTTTCTTCAAAGAATCCAACTGTCAGACACAGACAATTAAGCAGTCCAAATAATATAAATACATATGTTATGTAAATTATCACGTACAATTCCGGATGTTTGTAAAAAAGTTCTGCAAACACTGCTCTTTTTCCAACTGAATAAAATGATACCGAATACACAGGAATACCCCATGGTGCAACGCACATGCTTATAATAAGGCTAGCCACAATCGGTATTGCCGCAATCGTTCCTCCATTTATAAATGTAACTATAAATTTTGTAATATAATAATCTTTTTTATTTTTACATCTTAAAATCAGCTGATTAATCAATCCGCTCCTCTTATCCTCGACATATGATGAACCATATGGTATTGCCGCCATTACAGGTATCAGAACTTTATAAACATAATAATATTTGCTGACATCTCCATGATTTGGCATCCAAAAGTACAAAGATGTCACAACTGCATTTGACTCAAATACATTCGTGTACCCCGGCTCAATTTTCTCCGCACACTGTGCCAGGTCTATCGCACCTCCAAGCCACGAAGTTCCTACCAGGTCTAGTAATGCAATAAGACATCCTGCCAATGCCATGAGCAGAAATTTTTTATTTCTAAATGCCCTCATGCACTCTATCTTGAATATTTCTTTCACTTTTTTCTCCTCATTTATTCTCAGACATTTTTATTGTCTGTTAATGTATATTCTGTACCCTCCATTATCATATGTTACTTCTTTTTCGCCATCCCATCTCCTGCTGGCATGTGAATCATCGTTTCCAATAACGAGGTTCTCATCATCTGCATACTCTTTAGGCGTTCTGAACACACAGGTGTATGATATCTCGCTATTAGATTCGATGTATACGCGAAAAGCAAACGATTTCCAATCATCGGTTCTTACATAACCCATATCAGAATTAAGATTATTACTACTATTATCAATTTCTGGCAAAGTATATCCTTCTATATCTGTATCAAATTTCATGTCTATTAGTTTGAATTTATCATTTAATTTATCATTATAAATTCCTTCACGCATCAATATCCTTAATTTGGGTTTCACATTACATAGTCCTGACTTACCATTATTTTTCAACACAATATGAGCTATAACATTCACTAATCCCGATATTTCCTCATCATTGTTTTTATGAATCATATCACATACAAGTTCAATTTGTGCACTATCAACTCTAATTTCTTCAGCCAATAAACAGCTTACTGACTCATAATAATTAATCTTATTGTTTAAAGTAGCTATTTGGTATTTAAAAAATTGTTCCTTACTTATAAATTCCAGTTGATATTTCACATATTTTAGGAAATTTAATAACTGTTATATTTGATTATCAAATTCTTCGCAAACCCTTGAAAATACTAAGTTTGTAGCAAGTGAACTTTCCCTTACTCTTTCCC
>OLGH01000677.1_pt1 | contig 39098 bp, 30 predicted proteins | sample 1604851 | NCBI WGS metagenome assembly OLGH01 (sample SAMEA3888894, study PRJEB22519) | human gut metagenome | biome: human gut; feature: human-associated habitat; material: faeces | place: Denmark | collected 2010 | reverse complement strand
ATTAATAAAGTGGATTGTAAAAAGACAGAAAAACCAATGCCAGAGCTTCCAGTAGCGACGGCATTCTGGACACCAAAACCAGATCTTTATAAAGGAGCAGAGGCATGGATCTTAGCTGGTGGAGCACATCATACAGCATTTTCTTATGATCTTAGTGTAGATCAGATGGTTGCATGGGCAGAGGCTATGGGAATTGAGAGTGTTGTCATTGATGAGAATACAGATATCAGAATATTAAAGAATGAATTAAGATGGAATGAAGTAGTTTATCGTTAGAAAATGGAGGTAGTATCATGGAAACAAAGCAAATGATCGCAGATGGAAAAACAGCATTGGGAATCGAATTTGGATCAACAAGGATCAAAGTTGTACTGATCGACAAAGATCATCATCCGATCGCATCCGGAAGCCATGACTGGGAAAATCGTCTGGAGAATAATATATGGACTTATACATTAGAAGACATCTGGAGTGGACTACAAGACAGTTACCAAAACTTGGTAAACGACGTGAAAGAAAAATATGATATTACACTAACTAAGGTTGGAAGTATCGGATTTAGTGCGATGATGCATGGATATATGGCATTTGATAAAGATGGAGAATTGTTAGTGCCATTCCGAACATGGAGAAATACAATGACAGAAGAAGCTTCTGAGAAATTAACGGAAGCATTTTCTTATCACATTCCTCAAAGATGGAGTATCGCACATCTGTATCAGGCAATTTTAAAAGAAGAAGAACATGTAAAAGATATTGATTATCTGACAACACTGGCAGGATATGTCCATTGGAAATTAACAGGTGAAAAGGTGCTCGGTGTTGGAGAAGCGTCTGGAATGTTCCCAATCGATATTGAAACAAAAGATTATAACCAGACGATGATCAAGACATTTGACAACCTGATCAAAGATAAAAAATTTGGATGGAAATTAGAAAATATCTTACCAAAAGTTTTAATAGCTGGAGATAAAGCGGGTATCTTAAGCGAAGAAGGAGCAAAATTATTAGATCCATCTGGTAATCTGGAAGCTGGAATTCCTTTATGTCCTCCAGAAGGAGATGCAGGAACTGGAATGGTTGCGACAAACAGCGTGACAAGAAAAACAGGAAATGTATCTGCAGGAACAAGTGTTTTTGCAATGATCGTTTTAGAGAAAGAATTAAAGAAAGTTTATGATGAGATCGATCTTGTCACAACGCCATCAGGTGATCTTGTGGGTATGGTACATTGTAATAACTGTACATCAGATCTGAATGCATGGGTCAACTTATTTAAAGAATTTGCACAGAACTTTGGTGTGGAAGATGTAGATATGGATCAGCTTTATGGAACTCTTTACAATAAAGCATTAGAAGGTGACAAGGATTGTGGTGGATTACTTGCATACAACTATTTCTCAGGAGAACATATCACAGGATTTGAAGAAGGAAGGCCATTATTTGTAAGAAAACCAGATAGTAATTTTAATCTTGCAAACTTTATGAGAGTTCATCTATACACAGCACTTGGAGCTTTGAAGACGGGGCTTGATATCTTGATGAAAGAAGAAGATGTCAAAGTTGATAAAATGCTGGGACATGGTGGATTATTCAAAACAGAAGGTGTTGGACAAAAGATCATGGCAGCAGCTGTGAATGCACCAGTATCAGTTATGAAAACAGCTGGAGAAGGTGGTGCATGGGGAATGGCGATCCTTGCAGCCTATATGCTGGATAAAGCAGAAGATGAGACGCTTGATACCTATCTTTCTGACAAAGTATTTGCAGGGGAAGAAGGTACAACGATCGCTCCAGATGAAAAAGATGTGGAAGGCTTTGATGAATTTATCAAACAATATCAAAAAGGTCTTGCACTTGAACGAGTTGCAATTGATGTCATGTAAAAAGGAGACGAAAAATGTTAGAACAATTAAAAAAAGAAGTCTATGAAGCAAATATGGAACTTCCTAAAAGAGGTCTGATCACATATACATGGGGAAATGTCAGTGGAATTGATAGAGAAAGTGGTTTATTTGTTATTAAACCAAGTGGTGTGGATTATGATAAACTTTCTCCAGAAGATATGGTTGTCATGGATCTTGATGGAAACAGAGTGGAAGGAGATTTAAATCCATCTTCTGATACACCAACGCATATTGAATTATATAAAGCATTCAAAGATTTAGGAGGAATTGTACATACACATTCCCCATGGGCAACATCATGGGCACAGGCGGGGAGAAGTATTCCATGCTATGGAACAACACATGCAGATTACTTCTATGGAGAAATTCCATGTGCAAGAAGCCTCACAAAAGAAGAAATTGAAGAAGCCTATGAGAAGAATACAGGATTGGTGATCATTGAGACATTTAAAGATAAGAATCCAGTTTATGTTCCAGGAGTGCTTTGTACAAATCATGGACCATTTACATGGGGAGCTGATGCAGCCGAGGCAGTTCATAATGCCGTTGTTTTAGAAGAAGTCGCAAAGATGGCATACCGTTGCGAGCATTTAAATCCAGAAGCAAAGCCAGCACCACAATATCTGCAGGATAAACATTTCTTCAGAAAACATGGGGCAAATGCTTACTATGGCCAAGGCAAATAATGAAAATGGATCAATAAAGATATCAGATAAAATTTAAAAGAAAGTGTTGTAAAATGATGAAAGTAAAAATGATCGAAAAAAGACAAAATGGAGTCTGCTTATTTGAATTACAAAATGATGAGATAAAAGTGATCACGAGTAACCTTGGTTGTCATATTTTATCTGTGTTCACAAAAGACAGAGATGGAAATTATGGAGATGTCGTTCTTGGATATCAAGATGTGGAAGATTGTCATAAAGATGATAAATTTTTAGGATGTATCATCGGACGTGTTGCAAACAGAATTGCAAATGGAGAGTTTCAGTTGAATGGAAAGACCTATAAACTTGCAGTAAATTCCGGACCGAATACGCTTCATGGTGGTATAAATGGATTTAATCAGAAGATTTTTAACTATGAGATTTTAGAAGATGGAATCCGTTTTATCTATCTTTCTCCAGATATGGAAGAAGGATTTCCAGGAAGTCTTTGTTTAAAGATAGTATATCGTCTATCTGGAAATGAATTAAAGATGGAATATGAAGCAATGACAGATCAAGACACACTGATCAATATAGCCAATCATTCCTATTTTAATCTTTCAGCAAAAGACAGTAAGATCTATGATCATCAATTGATGATCAAATCAGATCAGATTGCATGTGCAGATGAGAATGGTCTTCCAACAGGTAAGTTTTTGGATGTAGAGAATACACCATTTGATTTTAAAAGTTTTCATGAGATTGGAGAACGGATTCATGATGATGATGAACAGTTGAGATTCGTTGGAGGCTATGATCATTGTTTTATGTTAAAGGATGAGAAAGATCAGGCAGTCTTATATGATAAAGAAAGTGGACGAAAATTAACGATCACAACAACACTTCCATGCATGCAGTTATATGCAGGAAACTTTCTGACAGGAGGAAGTGATGGTAAATTTGGAAAACCATATGAGAACAGAGATGGTGTTGCATTAGAACCACAATTCTTGCCTAATTCTATGAATATAGAGAAAAAGCCAAGAGTTATCTTAAGAAAAGGCGAAGAGTATGAAGCAGTGACAACATACCGATTTGAAACAGAATAATATAGATTGAAATTAAAAAATAAGAATCATATCCATACAATATCCCCTTCCCCTTTTTATTTGTATGGATATATTCTTGTTTATTTCTGGAATATAATTCTATAAGAGAGTATAATAATATTTTAGAAAAGAGGAAGGTAATATGATCAAAGTATTTTTAGTAGAAGATGAAAAGATCATTCGTAAGAGTATAAAGAATAACGTAAAATGGGAAGAAAATGGTTTTGAATTTGCGGGAGAAGCACCAGATGGTGAGATGGCTCTTCCAATGATCGAAAAACTACATCCAGATATCGTGATCACAGATATCAAGATGCCATTTATGGATGGACTTGAATTAAGTGATATCTTAAAGAAAAAAATGCCCAAAATACAGATCATCATACTTTCTGGATATGGGGAGTTTGACTATGCAAAAGAAGCGATCAAGATCGGTGTAACAGATTATCTGACCAAACCAGTAACTGGTGAGCAGTTATTAGAAGCACTAAATAAAGTAAAACAAAAGCTTGATAAGAAAAAAAGACAGGAAGAAGATATAAAAAAATTACAAAAAAATATAAAAACACAAATGAAAAATATGAGATATCAATTTTTCGGGAATCTGATCCGTGGAAAGATATCTGTATCTAAATTAATGGAACAAGGGAATGAACTTGGAATAGATCTTATGGCACCGGCATACAATTTTATGTTATTTAAAATATTTTCAAAGAATGAGAATGATACAGAGGCAGTATATGATCTTCGTACCAAAGAAGATGCAATCGTAGAAGAAGTAAGCAGCCAGTTTGAAAATATGATTGTTTTTCACCGTGTAACAGAGGGCTATATTTTAATGATCAAGGCACAGAATACAGAGGAAACCATACAAGTGGCAAAAGATTATGTTGCAGCATTGACAAAGCGTATGAAAAAAGAGAAAGAACTACAATGGTTTGCAGGGATTGGACATGCAGTGGAACGATTACATAACCTTTCGGAATCTTACGACAGTGCAAGCAAGGCTTTTGCATACCAGTATCAGTCTTCTGGGAATGAAGCGGTGTTTTTTGATAAATTAGATAATGAAAAGATAGAAAGAGCAGAAGATCTGCAGCAAGTAGATTTTACCAAAGTAAATTCAGAATCGCTGGAAGAGTTTTTGAAAAATGGAAAAGAAGAAGCTGTACATTTATTTGTAGAGGATTATACCAAGACATTAGGAAAATCTAATATGGATTCCTTTATGTTTTGTCAGTATATGCTGATCAATATACAGGTAGGTGTTATGAAATTCGTTGAGAAAATGGGAGTTGAGAAAGCAAATATCGATCGCACGTTTAAGGATTACAAACAACAGATCGCTGCAGTTTCAACAGGAGAGAAAGCAGCGGAGTATATCGAAGAACTTATCAGACAAGCGATCAGAATGCGAAATGAAAGATTAGGGAAGAAACATTCTTCATTGATAACGGAGGCAAAAGAATTTATTGTGAAAAATTATCAAGAAGAAACATTATCGTTGAGTGATGTTGCAGATCAGGTTGGATTAAGCAGCAGTCATTTTAGTACAACGTTTAAACAAGAAACAGGGAAATCTTTTGTGGAATTTTTGACATCAGTCAGAATGGATAAAGCAAAAGAAATGCTTTGTTTTACAGATATGAAGGCATCACAGATCAGCTATGAAGTGGGATATAAGGATCCACATTACTTTAGCTACCTGTTTAAAAAAACGCAAGGATGTACTCCAAGTGAATATAGATCAAGGAGGATGTAATGAAAAAATATGTGAGAGAATCTATTGCTCGATTTCGGCAGTTCTCAATAGAAAAAAAACTAAAATGGTTAAGGATGGTCGTGATAATTCCTGCGTTAGTGGGGATTATCACGCTTCTTGTTATCATGATAAATTTTAATGAAAGCTATAATGAGGCAGTAAAAAACGTATCAGTAGCCAGCAAGTTTAATTTCTCATTTTCAGAAGATATGGATTATAAAATGTATCGTATTGTTATCGGTGCAGAGAGTTTTGATACGATGAAACCATATGAGGAGATTAAGGAAGCGAAGGAGCTGGTAAAGGAACTGAATAAAAATGCGGTAACAGATGAAAGTAAATTAAGAACGAGACAGATAGGAAAACTGTTGGATAATCTGAAGATTTCCATTGAAGAAATTGAACACTCAGATCTAAAAAACGATTATATGGAAAATAATCAGAGATTAAGATTAAATGTGAATGTATTTACAGAAATCATTAAAGAAAAAGTATCCGAATACATTTACTATGAGATTGGGAATATGGAGAGTATGCGTGTAAAACTGGAAAAAGAAATCATGCATACGATCACGATCACATTGATCGCTGTACTGTTTTTGTCTCTGATAACATGGAAATTATCGAAATTGATTTCGCAAAGCATTAGTTATCCAGTCAGACAATTATGTGAGATGACAAAGGAAGTGGCGCAGGGAAATTTTGATGTACATGGACCTCAAAATACAACAGAAGAGCTGCAGATCTTAACAAATAATTTCGAACATATGGCACAAAAGGTAGAGAGATTGATCGAAGATGTAAAAGTAGAACAACAAAATCTTCGAAAAAAAGAGCTGCAGTTACTACAAGAGCAGATTAATCCACATTTCCTTTATAATACATTGGACACGATCATGTGGCTTGCCATTGATCATCAGGATGACAAAGTGGTAGAAATGGTAGCTGCCTTGTCTGGCTTTTTCCGTACAAGTTTAAGTCACGGAGAAGATAAGATAACGATCAGGGAAGAATTAGAGCATGTTGAAAATTATTTAAAGATACAACAATTAAGATACGGGGATATTATGGAATATTCTATTGATGTCCCAGATGAGATCAAGAAAAATGATATTGTAAAGATCACTTTACAGCCATTAGTAGAAAATGCATTATATCATGGATTGAAAAAACAAAGAGAAAAAGGAATGATAAAGATTTCCAGTGTAGATGATGAAAATAATATATTCCTGATCGTTGAAGATAATGGAGTTGGTATGCAACCTGAGCAGGTAGTTCAGATTAATAAAGAAATGTATGAAGATATATGGGTAAACAGGACAACAGGGTTTGGAATTGCAAATGTAAATCGGCGGATTAAATTATATTATGGAGAAGAATATGGGTTGATCCTTGAAAGTGAACCAGATATTGGAACTAAGGTGATCGTAGTTGTACCGAAGACTAGACAAGCAGAGAAAAAATAATCAAAAATCAAAAAAATTCAAACCATTATCAAAAAAAATCAAACTTTAAACAGACAAGATAAAAATTTCATAAAATAATCCACCGAATGCAAAAGAAATTGCATTGAAAGAAATACAATTTCAAGTAAAATATAACTTGTAATTAAGGAAAACGAAAAAATCAAAAAAGAAAAAGGAGGAAATCATAATGAGAAGAAGTATTAAGAAGGTGGCTGCAGGTTTACTTGCAACAATGATGATTGGAACAATGCTTACTGGTTGTGGTGGAGGAAACAAGAAAGACAGTGGTTCTTCAAAGAAGGAAACTTCAGAGATCAACATCGGATTTTCACAGGTTGGAGCTGAGAGTGATTGGCGTGTAGCGAATACAAAGTCTATGAAATCTGCATTAACAGCAAAGAACGGATTTAAATTATCATTTGCAGATGCTCAGCAGAAACAGGAAAATCAGACAAAAGCGGTCAGAGAATTTATCACACAGGGTGTTGATGTGATCGCAATCGCACCTGTAACAGAAACAGGTTGGGAAACAGTTTTAAAAGAAGCAAAGAAAGCTGACATCCCAGTTATCACAGTTGACCGTCAGATCAAAACTTCTGATGATTCACTGATCACAGCATGGGTTGGATCAGACTTCAAAAAAGAAGGTGTGAAAGCGGCTGAATGGTTAATTAAAGAAAAGGGAAAAGAAAAAGGTGACGTAAACATCGCTGTATTACAGGGAACGATTGGTTCTTCTGCAGAAATCGGACGTACAAAAGGATTTAAAGAAGGAATCAAAGATCAGAAAAACTTCAAGATCATTGCTTCTCAGACAGGAGAATTTACACAGGCAAAAGGTCAGGAAGTTATGGAATCTTTCTTAAAACAGAACAAAGACATTGATGTTGTAGTAGCACAGAATGATAACATGGCATTCGGAGCAATCGATGCATTAAAAGCAGCAGGAAAAACACCTGGTAAAGACGTAACGATCATTTCTTTCGATGCGATCAAAGCAGCATTAAAGAAAGTTCAGTCTGGAGAGATCAATGCTGAATTTGAATGTAACCCACTTCATGGACCTCGTGTAGCTGAATTAGCTAAGAAGATCATGAAAGGTGAAAAAGTAGATAAGATCCAGTATGTAGATGAGCAGGTATTTACAAAAGATAATACTACAAAAGAAGTTATTAACAAACGTGCATATTAATAAACATTGTTGAAAATCCCCTTAAGTACACACATGTAACTATTAACAATCGCACTACAAATAAAGATTGCAGGCTCTGGGTCAGGACAATCTGACTTATCCTGTAATTTTTATGCCAAAAATCAGGGCATTTTCATTAAAATCGGCTCAAAAATCATGAAAAGAAAGGAGAATTGTCATGAGTGATGAAAAGAAGACAGTTCTATCCATGCGACATATTAATAAAACATTCCCAGGAGTGAAAGCACTGTCCGATGCACAGCTTACATTGAGAGAAGGAGAGATTCATGCCTTAATGGGAGAAAATGGTGCAGGAAAATCTACACTGATCAAAGTTCTTACAGGAGTTGAGGAATTTGAGACAGGTAAGATCATCATGGATGGAAAAAGTATTATTAACACATCCCCTCAAGAAGCGGGAAACAATGGAATCAGCACCGTTTATCAGGAAGTAAACTTGTGTCCGAATCTAACGGTAGCAGAAAATATCTTTATCGGAAGAGAACCAATGAAAATGGGGAGGATCGACTGGAAGACGATGAATACACAGGCACAGAAGATCCTTGATAATCTGGAATTAGAAATTGATGCCACACAGGAATTGGAAAACTATTCCGTAGCGATTCAGCAGATGGTGGCGATCGCAAGAGCAGTTGACATTCAGTCAAAAGTATTGATCCTTGATGAACCAACATCAAGTCTTGATGAAGGAGAAGTTGAGAAATTATTTAAGGTTATGAATATGCTAAAGAAACGCGGAACAGCGATCGTATTCGTAACACACTTTTTGGAACAGGTCTATGCAGTCTGTGACAGGATCACAGTACTTAGAAATGGACATTTTGTAGGCGAATATAAGACAGAAGAGCTTCCAAGATTTAAATTAGTTGCAACAATGATGGGAAAAGAATTCGATGATCTGGCAGACATCAAAGGAAGTGGAACATCATCAAAGAAACAAAGCGACGAAGTTGTGATCGAAGCAAAAGGTCTTTATCATAAAGGAACGATCAAACCATTTGACATTAAGATCCATAAAGGAGAAGTTGTTGGATTATCTGGATTATTAGGATCTGGACGTTCCGAACTTGTAAGAGCGATTTATGGAGCAGATAAACCAGATGGAGGAGAATTATATGTCAAAGGAGAAAAATTAGATGTCAAAGCACCAATTGATGCAATGCATAAAGGAATGGCATATTGTCCGGAAGATCGTAAAGTAGAAGGAATCATTGCAGATCTTTCTGTAAGAGAAAACATGATCTTGGCACTTCAGGCAAAACGAGGAATGTTCAAACTGATGAGCAGAAAAGAACAGGAAGAGTTGACAGATAAGTATATTAAGATGCTGCAGGTTAAGACAGCAAGCAGAGAAACACCGATCAAATCATTAAGTGGTGGTAATCAGCAGAAAGTAATCCTCGGAAGATGGCTGATGACAGAACCAGATTTCCTGATCCTTGATGAACCAACCAGAGGTATTGATGTTGGAACAAAGACAGAGATTCAGAAATTAGTCGTAAAACTTGCAAATGAAGGAATGTCTGTTGTATTTATTTCATCCGAAGTAGAAGAAATGCTTCGTACCGTGACTCACATGGGAATCTTACGAGATGGTGAGAAAGTCGGAGAATTGGAAGAAAGTGAATTATCACAGGAAAATGTAATGAAAGCAATCGCAGGAGGTGACAAATAATTATGGATAAATTAAAAAAGATGACATCATATCGCCTCTTCTGGCCAATTGTATGTCTGGCACTTGTATTATTATTTAACCTTATAAAATCCCCATCATTTTTTGAAATCTCAATTAAAAATGGTGTGTTATATGGATATCTGGTCGATATTTTCAACCGATCCAGTGAATTGATCATCTTAGCAGTTGGTATGACACTTTGTGTAGCATCCAGTGCAGGAACTGATATCTCTGTCGGAGCGATCATGGCATTATCAGGAGCTGTATCTGTTTATCTTCTTGGAAGTGGAGAAGCATATGCAATCCCTTGGATCGCAGCAATCCTGATCGGGCTTGTGGTATCTGTATTATGTGGTATGTGGAACGGATTCTTAGTTGCGAATATGAAGATCCAGCCAATGGTAGCAACCTTGATCTTATTTACCGCAGGACGAGGAATGGCACAGTTGATCACAGGTGGAAATAACTTATATGTCAAAGTGGACAGCTTTAAGTATTTAGGAGGATTTCTGCCACATATTCCAGTTCCAACACCGATTTTGGTAGCGATCATCGTAGTCATTTTAGCAACATTATTCTTAAATAAGACAGCAACAAAATTGTATATTGAAAGTGTAGGTATCAACCCAAGAGCCAGTCGTTTGTTTGGACTGAATTCTACAAAGATCATCTTTATCACATATGCAGCCTGCGGACTTTGTGCAGGAATCGCGGGAATGATCGCAACATCAAGAATCACATCCATTGATGCAAATAACGTAGGAAACTTGATGGAATTAGATGCGATCTTAGCAGTAGCACTTGGAGGAAACTCTCTTGCAGGTGGTAAATTCTCAGTCGCAGGAAGTGTTATTGGAGCGATTACGATCCAGGCATTATCTACAACATTATATGCAATGAAAGTAACTGGAGATCAGCTTCCACTTTATAAAGCGATCGTGGTTATCATAATCGTGACATTACAGTCTCCAGAATTTAAGAAATACTTAAATCGTATTAAAGCAAAACGTGCAGCAAAAACTGCTGGAGAGAAGGTGGCATAATGGCAATGGTAGAGAAAATTAAAAATAAACTTAGAGGAAATGGATTTTTGCTTGCAGTTACGATCGTATTATTCTTCGTGCTCTATATTGCAGGTGCGATCCTTTACGGAGATCGAAACTTTACAAGCCCACAGGTGTTTTTAAACTTGTTCATTAGTAATGCTGGATTGATCATTGCAGCCGTTGGTATGACATTTGTACTGATCACAGGAGGAATCGATATTTCGATCGGTTCCGTCATCGGTGTTGTTTGTATGATGCTTGCATGGATGATGGAAGTGAAGCATATGAGCGCAGTCGTTGCAATTATTCTGGTATTAGCATTTGGTGTGATCTTCGGATTGGTTCAAGGATTTTTAGTAGCTTATTTAAAAATACAGCCATTCATCGTAACACTAGGAGGAATGTTCTTTGCCAGAGGTCTTACAGCATTGATTAGTTCCGATATGATCAGTATTGAAAATCCAACATTTTTAAGTCTTGCAAACTATCGAATTTATTTTGGATTTATTACATATTACAACAACCGAGGAGTTGCAATGCATCCTTATATCTACCTAAGTGTTGTCATTGCATTATTGGTTGTAGCGATTTCCTTTGTGATCCTTCGATACACAAAATTTGGACGTGCCGTATTTGCAGTAGGTGGAAATGAACAGTCTGCATTATTAATGGGATTAAATCCTAAAGTTACAAAATTAAAAGTTTATGTGTTAAATGGATTTTTAGCATCATTAGCTGGATTTGCTTTCTGCTTAAACTCTTGTGGTGGATTCGTAGAGCAGGCCAGAGGATTTGAGATGGATGCGATCGCAGCAGCAGTTATTGGTGGAACACTTTTAACAGGAGGTGTTGGAACTGTCGTAGGATCACTATTTGGATCACTGATCAAGGGTATCATTGAAACGATCATTACATTCCAGGGAACATTATCATCCTGGTGGACAAGAATCGTGATCGCATTACTTCTTTGCTTCTTCGTAATCTTACAGAGTGTATTTAAATCAATTCGTGAGAAGCGTCTTGCACAAGGTAATGAAAAGTAGATAGTTATATTTGGTTGATGTATTAAAGGAGGAAAACAATATGAATAATATGCCAAAAACAAAGATCGGGATCGTAGCAGTCAGTCGTGACTGCTTCCCAGAAAGTTTATCAGTTACAAGAAGAGAAGCATTGATAAAAGCATATAAAGAAAAATATGATCCTGAGGACATTTATGAATGTCCAGTCTGTATCGTGGAGAGTGAGATTCACATGGTACAGGCATTAGAAGATATTAAAAAAGCAGGATGTGATGCATTAGTTGTTTATCTTGGAAACTTTGGACCAGAAATCTCAGAAACACTTCTTGCAAAACACTTTGATGGACCAAAGATGTTTGTGGCAGCAGCTGAGGAAAGTGGTGATAACCTCTTAGATGGAAGAGGAGATGCATATTGTGGAATGTTAAATGCAAGTTATAATCTGAAATTAAGAAATATAAAAGCATATATTCCTGAATATCCAGTAGGAACAGCAGAAGAATGTGCAGATATGATTCATGAATTTTTGCCAATCGCAAGAACAGTAAAAGCATTAAGTGAATTGAAGATCATAAGTTTTGGACCAAGACCACTGAATTTCCTTGCATGTAATGCACCGATCAAACCATTATATGATCTTGGAATCGAAATTGAAGAAAACTCAGAATTAGATTTATTTGAAGCATTTAATCAGCATGAAGGGGATGAAAGAATTCCTGCGATCATAAAAGAAATGGAAGAAGAACTGGGTGCAGGAAATAAAAAACCAGAGATTCTTTCCAAGCTTGCACAGTATGAACTGACATTAAAAGACTGGATCAGGGATCATAAAGGTTACAGAAAATATGTAACAATTGCCGGAAAATGCTGGCCAGCATTCCAGACTCAGTTTGGATTTGTACCATGTTATGTAAACAGTCGTTTGGCAGCACAGGGAATTCCAGTATCCTGTGAAGTAGATATCTATGGTGCATTAAGCGAATTTATTGGAACGGTTGTAAGTCAGGATGCTGTGACATTATTAGATATCAACAACTCCGTACCAGCAGATATGTATAATGAAGAAATTAAAGATAACTATGACTATACACAAAAAGATACATTTATGGGATTCCATTGTGGAAACACAGCAAAATCTAAATTATCTTTCTGTGAGATGAAATATCAGAAGATCATGGCAAGAACATTACCGGAAGAAGTGACACAGGGAACATTAGAAGGTGATATCGCGCCAGGAGATATTACATTCTTCCGTTTACAAAGTACAGCAGATACAAAATTAAGAGCATACGTTGCACAAGGAGAAATTCTTCCAGTAGCAACAAGATCTTTCGGATCTATTGGTGTATTTGCTATCCCAGAAATGGGAAGATTTTACCGCCATGTACTGATCGAAAAGAATTTCCCACACCATGGAGCTGTTGCTTTTGGTCATTTTGGAAAAACTTTATATGAAGTATTCAAATACATTGGTGTTGATGTCGATGAGATTGGATTTAATCAGCCAAAGAATATGCTTTATAAGACTGAGAATCCATTTTCATAAATAAATTTTACCTATTAACTTTTTACTCCTTCTTGGGAAAATCTGCATGCGGTTAGCATGCAGTTTTTTCTATGCTTAGAAAAACAAGTAAAAATATTACTAAATATTATGACTGTTTGCGCGGAGCAGCACAAGAGTTACGGACAATAAGATTACATGGAAGTGTCAGACGAATCGGAGTCTGCTGCTCCAGAGAATCTTCTTTTGTCCGAAGTAAAATATAATGAGCAGCATATTCTCCCATAAATTCAGCCGGTGTATGAATCGTTGTCAGCGGAGGGTTTGAAAAACTTGCAACGCTGATATCATCAAAACCAATGATGGATATATCATCTGGAATTTTATAACCATTCTCATATAAAGCACGCATTGCACCGATTGCAAGAGGATCACTGGCAGAGAAAATAGCGGTTGGAAGGTCGCCATCAGCAATCATTTGTTTTGTCATGTTATATCCGGATTCAGCAGAATAATCTCCCTCATAAATAAAAGATTTATGGTCAATGGAATGTTCCTGGCAGAAGTTGATGAAGGTATCTTTACGTTCTTCAAAATATACACTGTTATCAGCGAGAACTTCCTTCCCGCCAAGATAAGCAATCTTTCGATGGCCAAGATCATACAAATAATCTAATGCTTCAGTAACTGCCTGTTGGAAATCAAGATTGATCGTATCACAATAAATCTTTGGTGTCTTCATATCAACAAAAATAGTGTTGGAATTAAGTTTTTGAAAAGACTTAATCTGAGATTTATTAAATTTACCAATACAAATCAGACCTTGAAGATCCTTGAGTGTGTCAGGATAATTGCAATCGCTCTGGAAAGCACGGACAACGTGGATATTATGATCGGCACAATATTTTTCAATACCGACACGGATTGCCTGATAATAAGGATCTTCCAGTTCCTGAAAGACAGAATACCATTGAAAGATACCGATAGAAATCGATTTTTCAACGGTATTTTTTAGATGCTTTGTATAATTTAATTCCTGGGCAACCTTTAAAACGCGCTGTTTTGTTTCGTCGGTTACACTCAGGGTATCGTCTTGGTTTAAAATTCTTGATACAGTTGCAGCAGAAACAGATGCTTTCTGTGCAATGTCTTTGATTGTTGCCATGGAGATAAAATCCTTTCTCATAAATATTAATTTATCTCATTATAACAGAGAAAAGCACAAAAGTAAATTTAGTAAAATAAAAGTAAAAAATTTAGTAAAAATATATTGACAATTTTACTAAAAAGTTTTACTATACAAGTATCAAAGACAGTTTACTAAAAACAGGAGGAAAGAAAAATGGGAACAACTAATGGAAAGGTTCCAGGCAGAGTAAAATATACTTTTGCATTTGGAGCATTGGGAAAAGATTTAATTTATGGAATGATGGCGACATTCGCTATGATCTACTTTACGGATGTATTGAAAGTATCACCGGGGTTTGTAGGAATCGTTTTCTTCGTAGCAAAACTTTGGGATGCATTTAACGATCTGTTTATGGGAATGATCGTAGATAACACAAGATCACGCTTTGGAAAATTCGTACCATGGCTAGTGATCGGAACTTTAGTCAATTCCGTTGTGTTTGTCGTATTATTTACTGACTTTAAATTAACAGGAACTTCACTTTGCATCTTCGTTGCAGTGATCTATGTATTATGGGGAATGACTTATACGATTATGGATATTCCATACTGGTCTGTAATTCCAAACCTTACATCAGATCCACACGAACGAGAAGTTGTTTCCGTTTTACCTAGAATTTTCGCAAGCATTGGACAGTCATTAGTCATCGCAGGATTCGGTGTTCAGATCATTGCAGCATTAGGTGGAGGATATATCGGATATCATCGTTTTGCTATGATTATTGCAGGAACATTTATTCTTACGATCGGTGTTGCAGTTTGTAACCTGAAAGTCAAAGAAAACAATGCACCAAGTGAGAAGATTTCTTTCAAAGATGTATTCTCAATCATTAAGAAAAATGACCAGTTACAGTCAGCTGTAGGACTGATTCTTTTATATAATGTAGGAATTCAGTTTATCATGGGTGTTGCAGTTTACTACTTTACATATGTATGTGGAAATGCCAACATGTTATCAGCCTTCATGATCAGCGCATCTATCGCAGAAGTTGTTGGGTTGATCATCTTCCCAGAAGTAGCAAAGAAATTATCCAGACATACATCATTTTTACTGGCATGTATTTTACCATTTATTGGTTTAGCATTATTATTAGTCGTTGGATTTGTATGCCCACAGAATATCGTATTAACAGCAGTTGCAGGAGTGATCGTAAAGACAGGAACAGGATTAGAACTTGGATGTGCGACAGTATTCTTATCTGATGTCGTTGACTATGGTGAGTACAAACTGGGAACAAGAAATGAATCCGTTGTATTCTCTTTACAGACATTGATTGTAAAATTCACAGCGGCTTTAACATCACTTTTCATTGGATTTGCACTGGAACGTACAGGATATATTCCAAATCCAAACGCAGTACAGTCTGCATTAACATTAAATTCTATTCGATTTTTAATGTGTGCGATCCCAGCGGTGTCCATGCTTGTAGCCTATGTAGTTTATAAAAAAGCCTATCATTTGGATGACAGTTTCATGAAGAAAGTTATTCAGACAATCGAAGAAAGGAGAGCAAATCGCAATGCCGAACAGTATTAAAAAATTAGAAGAAGCTTTTAAAGAAGGGAAATATGATCAGTTATTAAAAGATATCTATGTAGATGAAAGTGTTCTTGCATATCAGCAGGAACGTTATATCAAAGCATTAGAATCCTTTAAAGATATTTATGGAGAAAAAGAAGTAGAAATCTATAGTGCTCCAGGAAGAAGTGAAGTAGGAGGAAACCACACAGACCATCAGTTTGGAAAAGTTCTTGCAACTTCCATTAACTTGGATGCGATCGCAATCGTTGCAAAAAGAGATGACGATGTGATTGATCTGAAATCAGAAGGATATGAAAGAATCATAGTAAGTCTTAGTTCTTTTGACCCAGCCAAAGCAGAAAAGGGAACATCACAGGCACTGATTCAGGGAGTTGCTTCTAAATTAAAAGAAGAAGGATATAAAATCGGTGGATTTGAAGCTTATGTAACAAGTGATGTACTAAATGGGGCTGGAATGTCATCTTCTGCTGCATTTGAAGTATTGATCGGAAATATTTTATCTGGGTTATATAATGATATGAAGATCGATCCTGTATTTTTGGCGCAGGCCGGACAGTATGCAGAGAATGTATACTTTGGAAAACCATGTGGATTGATGGATCAGATGGCATCTTCCATTGGAGGTCTGATCAATATTGATTTTGAAGATCCTCAAAGTCCAAAGATCAAAAAGGTTGAAGTGGATTTTGAAGAATATGGACACAGCTTATGCATTGTGGATACAAAAGGATCTCATGCAGATTTAACAGATGATTATGCAGCAATTCCATACGAAATGAAGAAAGTTGCCAATTATTTTAATCAGGAAGCATTAAGAGAAGTTGATAAAGATGATTTTTATTTAAATCTGCCAAAGATCAGAGAAATCTTAGGAGATAGAGCAGTTCTTCGTGCAATGCATTTATTTGAGGAAAATAAACGTGTAGATCAGCAGGTAAAAGCTTTAGAAGAAGGAGATTTTGATACATTTAAGAAATTGATCAAAGAATCTGGTGATTCATCCTTTAAATATTTACAAAATGTATATTCAAGTCATGATTTGACAAATCAGAGTGTATCAATCGGATTGGCGATCAGTGATATTTCCTTAGGTGATAAAGGAGTCAGCCGAGTTCATGGCGGAGGATTTGCAGGAACGATTCAGGCGTTTGTGCCAAATGATATTGTTAGTATGTACAAAAAGAACATGGAACATGTATTTGGTGAAGGAGCATGTCATGTCTTAAAAGTACGTCCATACGGAGGAATGAAGGTATTATAAGATGATGAAAGTAAGAATGATAGAACAAAGAGATAACGGAGTCTGCTTATTCGAATTAAAAAATGATGAGATCAAAGTGATCACAAGTAACCTTGGATGTCATGTATTATCTGTATTTACAAAAGACAGAGAAGGAAACTTTGGGGATGTTGTTCTTGGATTTGAGAATGTGGAAGATTGTTGGCATGGAGATGGAAGTTACATGGGAGCGATCGCCGGACGTGTTGCAAATCGTATCGGAGATGCAAAGTTTGAATTAAATGGAAAGACATACGAATTGGCAGCAAACAATGGAAAGAATTCTCTCCATGGAGGAATCAAAGGATTTAATCAAAAGATATTTAAATATGAATTGTTGGAAGATGGAATCCGTTTTATCTATCTCTCACCAGATATGGAAGAAGGATATCCGGGAAATCTTTATCTGAAAGTTGTGTATCGTTTATGCGATAATACATTAAAAATGGAATATGAAGCAGTATCCGATCAGGATACACTGATCAATATCACAAATCATTCTTACTTTAATTTATCTGCTGGAAAAGATAAAATTTATCATCATCAGTTAAAGGTAAAAGCGGATGAGATTGCATGTGTTGATGAAAACTGTCTTGCCAATGGAACATTTTTAAAGATAGAAAACACACCATTTGACTTTAAAGAATTTCATGAGATCGGAGAGCGGATCAACGATGATCATGAACAGTTAAAACTTGCCGGAGGTTATGATCATTCTTTTATGGTAAAAGATGAAGATGACCAGTTAGTTCTATATGACAAAGAAACTGGAAGAAAAATGACGATGACAACAACACTTCCATGCATTCAGGTATACACAGGAAACTTCCTGTCTGGCGGATGTAATGGAAAAGGTGGGAAACCATATGAAAACAGAGATGGTGTTGCCTTAGAAGCCCAGTTCTTACCAAACTCCATACATATAGAAAAAGAACCAAAGGTAATTTTAAGAAAAGGCGAAGAATACGAAGCAGTAACAACATATCGATTTGAGGTGGAATAAGATGGATTTACAAAAAGATATCAAAAAACTTGTAACATATGGACTTGATAAAAAACTGATCATGCCAGAAGATGAAATCTATACGATCAATCAATATCTGGAAGTGTTTCGATTAGATGAATATGAAGATCCTGATATTGAAGGAGAAGAAATCATCCTGCCAGAGATTTTAGATCGTTTGACAGATACAGCTTATGACCGCTATATCATCAAAAGTGATGATATCGTGACAAGAGATTTATTTGACACAAAATTAATGGGAATCCTGACACCAAAACCAAGCCAGGTCATCAAAGAATTCCGTACCTATTATGAAGAGAGTCCAAAGAAAGCAACAGAGTTTTTCTATGAATTCAGCCAGGATACCAACTATATCCGAAGAGACCGCGTCAAAAAAGATATGAAATGGAAAGTAAATAGTCCATATGGAGATATTGATATCACGATCAATCTCTCCAAACCAGAGAAAGATCCGAAAGCGATCGCAGCAGCGAAAAATGCAAAGCAAAGTTCTTATCCAAAGTGTCAGCTTTGCATGGAAAATGAAGGATATGCAGGAAGAATGAATCACCCTGCAAGACAGAATCACAGGATCATACCGCTTACGATCAATGACAGAAAATGGGGATTCCAGTATTCTCCATATGTATACTACAATGAGCATTGTATCGTATTTAATGGACAGCATGTACCAATGAAGATCGATCGGGCAGCATTTACAAAACTATTTGATTTTGTAAAACAGTTTCCTCATTATTTCCTTGGATCGAATGCCGATCTTCCGATCGTTGGAGGTTCTATCTTAACACACGATCATTTCCAAGGCGGTCATTATGAATTTGCTATGGAACGAGCAGAGATTGAAAAAGAATTTACAATCCCAGGATATGAAGATGTCAAAGCAGGAATCGTTCACTGGCCATTATCTGTGATCCGTATTCAGAGTAAAGATGAAAAACGCCTCATTGATCTTGCTGATCATATTTTGAAAAAATGGCGTGGATACACGGATGAAGAAGCGTATATTTTTGCTGAGACAGAAGGAGAACCACATAATACGATCACACCGATCGCACGTAAAAAAGGTGATATGTATGAACTGGATCTGACACTTCGTAATAATATCACAACTGAAGAGTGCCCATTAGGACTTTACCATCCACACAATGAGTATCATCATATCAAGAAAGAAAATATCGGGCTGATCGAGGTTATGGGACTTGCTGTTCTGCCATCTAGATTAAAGGCAGAGATGGAACATTTAAGCCAGTGTCTGATCAAAGGAGAAGATATTGTTTCTAAGGAAGATTTAAAGAAGCATGCAGCATGGGTTGAAGAAATCAAAGGAAAATATACAGATATCAATAAAGGAAATGTCATGGATATCTTAAAAGAAGAGATTGGACAGGTATTTGTTAAAGTTCTTGAAGACGCCGGAGTTTATAAATATAATGAAGAAGGAAGAAAAGCATTCGACCGATTTATTGCAGTTTTATAATGACAAGGTCATAGAAAGGAAAGCAAGACAATGAAAATATTAGTATTAGGCGGAGCTGGATACATAGGTTCTCATACAGTATACGAACTGATCGATGCTGGAGAAGAAGTCGTGATCATCGATAATCTGGAAACAGGACATATCGAGGCTGTTCATCCAAAAGCAAAGTTTTATAAAGGTGACTTAAGAGATAAAGATTTTGTAGATAGTGTACTAGATCAGGAAAAAGATATCGATGCAGTCATTCATTTTGCAGCAAACTCCTTAGTTGGAGAAAGTATGGTAAATCCATTAAAATATTATGATAATAACCTTTGTGGAACAAAAACAATGGTACAGTCTTTGGTAGAACATGGTATCGATAAGATCGTATTTTCCTCAACAGCAGCAACTTATGGAGAACCAGAAAAGGTACCGATCGTAGAGACAGACCGTACAGAACCTACCAACACTTATGGAGAGACAAAACTTTCTATGGAAAAAATGTTTAAATGGGTTGGACGCGCTCACGGACTTCGTTATGTATCTTTAAGATACTTTAACGCCTGCGGAGCACATGTAAGTGGACAGATCGGAGAAGATCATAATCCAGAAACACATTTGATCCCATTGATCTTACAGGTGCCAAATGGCAAAAGAGAAGCAATCAGTATCTTTGGAACTGATTATGATACAAAAGATGGAACTTGTGTAAGAGACTATATTCATGTAACAGATCTTGCACAGGCACATATTCTGGCAGTGAAATACTTAATGGAAGGTAATGAAAGCAACATCTTCAATCTTGGAAATGGTGTTGGATTTACTGTAAAAGAAGTCATCGAGACAGCCAGAAAAGTGACAGGAAAGCCGATCAAGGCTGTGGAAGAAGGAAGAAGAGCTGGAGATCCGGCTGTCTTGATCGCTTCCAGTGAAAAAGCGAAGAATATCCTTGGCTGGAAGCCAGAACATGCAGATCTTGAAGAAATCATTGCATCCGCATGGAAATGGCACAGCAGCCACCCACAAGGATATTGTTCTGTTCAAAAGGAAGACAAATAACTCTTTTTGAACCATAAATCATCCCCGTACCGTTTGGAGCGTGTTACCTGGCTCTAAGCGGTACTTTTTTGTTTTCGTAAAATATCTGGTACGATGTTCAAATAAAAAATGAAATGGTGTATACTAAAGAAAACAGTAAGATAAAAAAGGAGTACGAATCAATGAAACATTTACTGGGGTATTTGAAGGAACATCTTTGTGTTACGATCCTTGCGCCATTATTTAAGATGCTGGAAGCTAGTTTTGAACTATTTGTACCATTGGTCGTTGCTAGCATGATCGATGTAGGAATCGGACATCACGATATTGGATATTTGTGGAAGATGGGAGGATTATTGATCTTACTTGGAATCATTGGATTTTCATTTTCTATCACAGCACAGTATTTTGCGGCAAGATCGGCTGTGTATACAGGAAAGTCGATGCGGAGTGATTTATTTGCACATATGAATCGATTTTCTTATCAGGAGATCGATCAGGTTGGGACATCAACGTTGATCAACCGCATGAGTAATGATATCAATCAGGTGCAAAATGGAGTTAACATGTTCCTGCGGTTGTTTTTAAGGTCACCATTTGTCGTATTTGGTGCGATGTTCATGGCATTTACGGTGGATCATAAGGCAGCAGTTTCCTTTGTATTTACGATCACAGCATTGGCAGTGGTTGTTGGACTGATCTTATGGATCACGATGCCAATGTATAAGAAAGTACAAAAACAGGTCGATGGAGTATTAAAAAGTACAAGGGAAAATCTTCTTGGAATTCGTGTGATCCGTGCATTTAACAGACAAAGAAGTGAGGAAGAGAATTTCAGATTACAAAGTAGACAGCTTTATAACAAACAGATCCACGTTGGAAAGATTTCAGCGTTACTAAATCCTCTGACTTACATGATCATTAATTTTGGGATCATTGCAATCCTATGGTCTGGTGGAAAACAGGTTGATCTGGGTTATTTAACACAAGGACAGATCATTGCCCTGATCAATTATATGTCACAGATCCTTGTAGAACTTGTAAAACTTGCGAATCTTTTGATCATCTTATCTAGAGCGTTTGCAAGTCTTGGCCGTGTGGATCAGATTTTTGCATTAGAGCCATCCATGAAGGAAACTGGAAAAACAGATATAGAAGAGAAGAAAGATACACCTATCCTTGAGTTTAAAGATACATCGTTTGTCTATCATGGTGCAAGAAAAGAGACAATTCATCCATTTGATTTTGCGGTGAAAGAAGGCGAAACGATCGGGGTGATCGGAGGTACAGGGTCAGGAAAGAGTACTTTTGTATCTTTGATCGCAAGATTATATGATGTGACATCGGGAAGTATTCTATACCGTGGAGTTGACGAGAAAAAATTAAAACCAGAATTTATCCGAGGAAAGATCGGATTTGTTCCACAGAAAGCATCTTTGTTTGAAGGAAGCCTAAGAGATAATATGAAATGGGGTAAAGAAGATGCCACAGATGAAGAAATCTATCAGGCATTGGATATCGCACAGGCAAGAGAATTTGTTGATCAGAAGGAACAGGGATTAGACTTTAGAATTGAACAAAATGGAGGAAACTTATCTGGAGGACAAAAACAGAGACTAACGATCGCAAGAGCATTAGTACGTAAACCTGAGATCTTAATTCTTGACGATAGTGCATCCGCACTTGACTTTGCAACAGATGCAAGACTTCGAAAAGCGATCAAAGAAAATACAGATAATATGACAGTATTTCTTGTATCCCAGAGAGTATCAACGATTCGTAATGCTGACCATATCTTAGTGTTGGATGATGGAAAGATTGCAGGAATCGGGACTCATCTACAGCTATTAAAAGAGAATCAGGTATATAAAGAAATCTGCGCATCACAGATGGCAGGAGAGGAGGCATAAGATCATGAAGAAAGACAAAAAACAAAAGACATTACAAAGGATCATGGAATATATGAAGCCTTATCGATTTTTGATCTTTGCGTCTTTAGTGTTGGCGGTGATCAGTGTGGCACTGACACTTTATGTTCCGATTCTGACAGGACAAGGTGTAGATTGCATTATATCAAAAGGAAATGTTGATTTTGCAAGATTGATATGTATTATAAAAACGATCGTGATCTGTATCGTATTGACGGCAGCAGCGCAGTGGCTGATGAATCATGTCAATAACCAGATTACATATAAGATTGGAAAAGATTTAAGGATTCAGGCATTTGAGCATTTGCAGAAACTGCCATTATCTTATGTAGATGCACACTCCTCAGGAGATTTGATCAGCCGTATCGTAACGGATATTGATCAGTTTACGGATGGATTGCTGCTTGGATTTACACAGTTATTTACTGGTGTGATCACGATCATTGGAACCATTTGTTTTATGTTAGGAATCAATCCATGGATCACATTAGTCGTTATTATTTTAAGTCCGTTTTCATTTTTTATCGCAAGTTTTATCTCAAAGCGAAGTTTTAATATGTTCCGGAAACAATCACAGACTAGAGGAAATATGACAGGATTTGTCAATGAAATGCTTGGAAATATTAAAGTAGTCAAAGTGTTTGATCATGGAGAAAAAGCACAGGAAGAGTTTGATCAGATCAATGATGACCTTGCATATTACTCCTTAAGAGCGACATTTTTCTCATCTATCACAAATCCGGCAACCAGATTTATGTATTCAGGAATCTATGCAGGGGTTGCGATCGCAGGATGTATGAGTGTTATTCGCGGAAGTATCAGTGTTGGTCAGTTATCAAGTTTTTTAAGTTATACAAACCAGTATACAAAGCCGTTTAATGAGATCACAGGGGTTATCACAGAATTTCAGAATTCTTTAGCTTCTGCGGCAAGAGTTTTTGAATTATTAGATGAGGAGCCGATGATTCCTGATGCCAAAGATGCGAAGGAGTTACAGGATGTGAAAGGAAATGTAGAATTAGAGCATGTGGACTTTTCTTATGTGAAAGAAGTACCTTTGATCCAGGATTTTAATCTGAAAGTGGAACCAGGACAGCGGATTGCAATCGTTGGACCGACAGGATGTGGGAAAACAACGTTGATCAATCTGTTAATGCGTTTTTATGATGTGAATGTAGGAATGATCAAGGTGGAAGGAAATGATATCCGGGATGTCACGAGAGAAAGTTTACGATCCAGTTATGGAATGGTACTTCAGGAGACATGGTTAAAAGCAGGAACGATTCGTGAAAATATCTGCTATGGAAAACCAGATGCAACTGAGGAAGAGATGATCATGGCAGCAAAAGAAGCCAATGCACATGGATTTATCGAGCGAATGCCAGATGGTTATGATACAATCATTACAGAAGGTGGCGGAAATCTCTCTCAAGGACAGAAACAGCTCCTTTGTATTGCAAGGATCATGTTAAGCCTTCCTCCAATGCTGATCTTAGATGAAGCGACATCATCAATTGATACGATGACAGAGATCCGAATTCAGAAAGCATTTGAAACGATGATGAAAGGAAGAACAAGTTTTATCGTAGCCCACCGACTTTCAACGATTCAGAACGCGGATGTGATACTTGTTATGGAAAATGGACATATTTTGGAGCAGGGAACACATGAAGAACTTTTAGCGAAAAATGGTGCGTATGCCAGATTATATAACAGCCAGTTTGCACCAGTATAAATGGTAAGATTTTTGACTGGAGATGTCATATGGAAGAAAAAGGAATGAAAAAAAAGAAAAAATTATTGAGGTTGTTTATAGAAACATTTTATTTAAGTGCATTTACCTTTGGTGGCGGCTATATGATCGTATCTTTGATGAAGAAGAAGTTTGTGAATGAATATCATTGGATCGAAGAAGACGAGATGCTTGATCTGGTGGCGATCGCACAATCAGCCCCAGGAGCAATCGCAGTGAATGGAGCAATCGTTGTTGGCTATAAATTAGCAGGTATCAGTGGTGTGATCGTAAGTGTATTCGGAGCTGTTCTACCGCCATTTTTGATCATATCTGTAGTCTCTGTTTTTTATGAAATATTTCGGGATAACAGGATTGTTGCAGCGATGCTTTCTGGTATGCAGATGGGTGTTGGTGCGGTGATCATCAGTGTTGTGTACGAGATGGCAAAAGGGCAAAGTAAGAAGGAAAACAGAATAGAACTTGCGATCATTATGGTTGTGGCATTTATGGCAAGTTATGTCTTTAATATTAGTGTGATCTACATTATTCTTGCATGTATTGGAGTTGGAATTGTACAATATGGTATTTCAAGAAAGAAGACAGGAGGCAGAGAATGATCTATTTGCAATTATTTTTAAGCTTCTTAAAGATCGGAGCATTTAGTTTCGGAGGCGGATATGCAGCAATGCCAATGATACAGCAGCAGGTGGTAGATGCATATCATTGGCTGTCTGTATCTGAATTTGGAGATCTCGTGACGATTTCACAGATGACACCGGGACCAATCGCAATTAATGCGGCGACTTTTGTTGGTATAAGGGTAGTTGGATGGCAAGGAGCATTATGTGCAACGATGGGATGCGTATTCCCGGCGTGTGTGATCGTTACAGTGATTGCTTATTTTTATGTAAAATATCGTCATATGGAAGGACTACAAATGGTGTTAAATACCTTACGTCCTGCGGTGATCGCACTGATCTTAACTTCTGGAATTACGATCCTTACGCAGGCATTTTTTCAGGAAAGTCATATAGATCTTCAACAGATCAACTGGATACAGGGTAGTATTTTTATCATTTGTATGTACCTTTTATTGAGAAAGAAAAAAGATCCGATCATTGTCATGCTGTTTGCGGGTGTGCTAAATGTAATCGGAAGTTTTTTGATGGGAATATAAATAAAACAATAGGAAGTGATAGATTTGAGTAAGATACAAGAAGCGAAGAAACTATTAAAACAATACTTTGGATACGATGAATTCCGCCAAGGTCAGGAACAATTGATCGAGGCAGCATTAAATGGGCAGGATGTCTTAGGGATCATGCCTACAGGAGCAGGAAAGTCTCTTTGTTTTCAGATTCCGGCGTTGATGATGGATGGGATCACACTCGTGATCTCACCACTGATCTCGCTGATGAAAGATCAGGTTGGGACATTGAATCAAGCCGGAATTCATGCAGCATTTTTAAATAGTTCTTTGACACAGGGACAGTATCATACCGCATTAAAATATGCGATGCAGGGAAGATATAAGATCATCTATGTGGCACCAGAACGCTTGGAAACAGAAGGTTTTATCAATTTTGCGCTAAATAGTGGAGTGAAGATATCAATGTTGGCAGTTGATGAGGCACATTGTGTGTCTCAGTGGGGGCAGGATTTCAGACCAAGTTATCTAAAGATTTTGGAATTTTTAAAGAAACTTCCGTATCGGCCTGTACTGACTGCATATACAGCAACAGCGACAGCAGAAGTCAGGGATGATATTATGGATATTTTGAACCTGAGAGATCCATTTGTATTAACGACAGGGTTTGATCGGGAGAATCTTTACTATGCAGTAAAACGTCCAAGGGATAAGTATAGAGAATTACTAAGTTATTTAAAAGAAAAAGAAGAAAAGATGCCAGGAAGCAGCGGGATCATTTACTGTTTATCTAGGAAAAATGTTGAGGAAGTCTGCTATCAGTTAAGAGAAGATGGATTCTCCGTGACAAGATACCATGCAGGATTATCGGATGAAGAACGAAAGGAAAATCAGGAAGATTTTATCTATGACAGAAAGCAGATCATGGTAGCGACAAATGCCTTTGGAATGGGAATCGACAAGCCGGATGTCCGTTTTGTTGTTCATTATAATATGCCGAAGAACATGGAAAGTTATTATCAGGAAGCAGGAAGAGCAGGACGTGATGGAGAACCTGCGGAATGTATCTTATATTATGCGCCGATTGATAACCGAACCAATCGTTTTCTGATCGAAAATGGAGAGGAGAATGAGGAATTAGATGCGATCACAAAGCAGATCGTGATGGAAAGAGACTGGGAAAGACTTCGTCAGATGACATTTTACTGCTATACGAAGGAATGTTTACGTCATTATATTTTAAATTATTTTGGAGAACAGACAAGCGGATACTGTGGAAACTGCTTAAACTGTCTGACCGAGTTTGAAACGGTTGATGCAACAATGGAAGCGAAAGCTATCATCCAATGTATTAGAGATTGTTATCGAGATTTCGGACTATCCACGATCGTTGATATTTTAAAAGGTTCAAAGAGCCAGAAAGTATTAAGCCGTCATTTAGATGAGAATTCACAATATGGAGCATTGGCATCAGAAAGCATTGCAAGGATACGACAGATCATCAATGAAATGTTAGTCTATGGATATCTGGAAATGACAGCTGATGAATATCCGGTTTTAAGCGTTGCAGACATTACTAAGATTGATGATAACTGGAACTTTGAGATCAAGATTCCAAAAGAAGTCGAAAAAGAGAAAGAAGAACGCAAGATTCAGACGAAGAAACGTAAGAAAGCAGGGGCTGTGGCAGCACTTGCTGAGGAAGATACAGAATTGTTCGAAGCATTACGTGTACTTCGAAGAATGATCGCATCCGAACAGAAAATCCCGCCATATATGGTATTTTCCGATAAGACACTGGTACATATGAGTACGATGAAACCTTCTAATGATGAGGAAATGTTAGAAGTCAATGGAGTCGGAGAACATAAGCTTCAGAAATATGGCGAACGTTTTTTAAATGAAATTCAGAAATATAAATAAAATACATAGATAATAGGAAAAGGAATTCCGTATGAACTATTTTGAAACAAATTTAGAAGAAATATCAAGATCCATACAGTTGCTTGCGCAGATATTTGAATATCAGGTGTTTGAACTTCAAGTCGAAGAAAAAGATGAAAATCAAACAGGATATGTTCCATATATGATGAACGATGCAATTGAGTGTTATCTAAGTTTTCATGGACTTCGTATCTCTGGAAAATATGACAAAGACTATGAAGGAGAGATGTGGGCACAACTGGAAGAACGAGAAGGTCGTTATGGGTTGATCGTTCATCAGGGAGAAGAAAGTGTTTTTACAATGTGGTTTGATGAGATCATGGAACATACGAACTGTTACCGGTATCATGAGATTGGACATTTCTGGAGAGATGGAGCTGAGCAGTGGCGCCAGCTAGTCTATATGATTGGAACGATCCGTGAGAAATATCGCTTTTTAGGGGAAGAAGTGTGTAATGATCAAGAGATGGAAATCATGTCACTGATCGAATTTGCACCATTTTATTACTATTTTCCGATCAATGAAGATCCAGAAGAATGGTATGACAAAACCGAAGAAGGATTAGAATGTATGAGAAATCTGGCTATGCAGGCAGGTGATAAAGATTATTTAAAATGGATCGATAAATATGAGAAGCACCCAACCAAACGAATGGAGATGACGCTTGCAAAGAAACTGCAAGATCCAAAGAGACAAGATTTATATGAATTGATCTGCGAGAAAGTCTGCAATGCTTCTGATCCATATCCAGCAAGGAATTATGGAGAAAGAATCGATCAGAAGATTCAACGATACAGGGAACAGGTTGATAAAAAACTGAAAGAACAAGGATTTACAGGAACTTATCCACAATATGAGAGCGAACATTTATCGGTTTGTGTAACAGAAGAACATCCATTTACGATCTTGGAATCTGAAGATTTTAAATTTAAGATTCAGTTGATGATCTCAGAATGCAGAGAAAAACATCCGAGAAAAAATGCTGGATTTTTTAAAGGATATCAAAGAAAAGGCAAAATAAAAAGACTCGATTTTTAATTATGAAAATCGAGTCTTTTCTTTCACTGATTTATTTATTCTTCAGCCGCTTCTTCTTCTTCATCTTCAGGAACAGCTTCAGGTTCTGCGATGTTAACGATCAGAGTATCTTCTGGTGTAACAAGAGAGATCTTGCTGTTAGCAGCTAATGGCAAGTCTTTGACATGGATCATATCACCAACATTGTACTGTGTTAAATCAATCTCAACCTTTTCAACGATATCAGCTGGGAATGCTTTGTATTCGATTTCAGATAAGGCCTGTTCAACGATACCATTCTGTACAGCATCTTCGTTTAATAATTCGATCACAGCAGTTGTGTGGATCTTTTCGTCAGCAACTAATGCCTGGAAGTTAATAAACATTGTTTCGTTTTTCATGGCATTGTAGTCGATTTCTTTTACGATGGCGTCTACATTTTCTCCGTCAACAAGTAAAGTAATATGAGCTCCTTTTTTGTTATCCTTTAAGAATTTAGCGGCTTCACGGGAATCAACTTTCAATGGAATGGAATTTTCGATATCTCTGCCAAACAGATTTCCGATAACATAACCTTCTTTTCTTAATTTTTTAGCCTTTGTTTTCAAATCTCTTTTTTCTGCAGTTAATGTGTTCATAAAAAGTTCCTCCTTGAAAAAACATTAAGATATTATGCATGTTATGGTATAACACCGGAAGTACTTTGTGTATAAAATATATAAATACACAAAAAGAGCTCCCAGTGTAGTGGAAGCTCTTGCTGTATTGTAGGTGTTTCTATGCACTTGAGTTTATTATATCACTACTTTTTAATTTTTAAAGGGGTAAAATTGATGTATTTTTAAAAGAACAAAATGAATAAAAATCACATATATTAAATAGAAGAAAAAAGAAAGGAAAAAAGACTGTGATTTATGATTTTGCCGTTATCGGCGGTGATATGAGACAGGTATATTTAGCCAACTATTTAAAAAATCAAAGATATCAGGTTATCACATATGCAACCAAAAAAGAAGGCTCAGAATGCAAGGAAGGTAAATCTTTTGAAAATGTCATAAGAGAAGCAAAGTGCATGATTGGACCCGTCGTTTTTTCAAAAAACGGGGAAATCACAGGAAGTTCTAGTAACAAAAAAATGTCAGTAGAAACACTGCTTCAAGAAATGACGAAAGAACAGATTTTATTTGGGGGATGTATCAATGAAGAAATTCGACATGAATGTGAACAAAAAGAAATCAAAGCATTTGACTTCATGAAAATGGATGATGTCGCTATCTACAATGCGATCGCAACTGCAGAAGGTGCGATCATGGAAGCGATCAAGATGCAGCCGATCAATCTTCACAAAAGTCGTTGTCTGGTTCTTGGCTATGGAAGATGTGCAAAAGTTCTTGCAGCGAAACTAAAAGGAATGGATGCTCAGGTAACAGTCTGTGCCAGAAATAAAACAGCAAGAAGTCTTGCAAAATCTTTTGGACTTGAGGTTATGGATTTTACGGAACTAAAACGGCGGATCTGTCAGTATGATCATATTTTTAATACCGTTCCAAAACAGATCCTAAAAGAAGATATCCTCAGGAAGATCTCCAAAGAATCCTGTATCATAGATATTGCTTCCTATCCTGGTGGAACAAACCATCAAATGGCGGAAAAACTGGGAATCTGTGCAAAACTATGCCCAAGTCTTCCAGGTATTTATTCCCCGAAATCTTCTGGGATCATGCTTGCAAAAAAAGTTTTAGAAATCAGTGGAGAGATCAAACATGGTATTGAAAAATAAAAGAATCGGAGTAGCAATGACAGGTTCCTTTTGCACTTACACAAAAGTCTTTGAACAGATTGATCGCTTACTAGAAGAAGGTGCGATCCTGCAGACGATCTTTTCTGACATATCCCAGCATATCAAATGCAGGTTTGGAAAAGGTGAGGAATTTGTAAAAAGAGCACACGATATGACAGGAAATGAACCGATGAAAACGATTGAAGAAGCAGAAATCATCGGTCCGACAGGGTGTCTGGATATCCTGATTTTAATGCCATGTACAGGAAATACCATGGCGAAACTTGCCAATGGAATTACAGATACTCCGGTTTTAATGGCAGCTAAAGCGCAGCTGCGGAATGAAAAACCAGTCGTTATCTCTATGGCGAGCAATGATGCCTTAGGTATGAATCTTAAGAATATCGGGAATCTTTTAAATCATAAGCATATTTATTTTGTACCATTCGGACAGGATGATCCGGTAAAGAAGCCAAACTCCATGATCGCGGATACAAGACTGCTCATTCCGACAATTTTGCAGGCATTAAAAGGCAGACAATACCAGCCGGTTCTCATTGATCATAAAAAATAAAAAGAGGTAGCGTGTATGTGTGGAATTGCAGGATTTCTAAATCCTAGAAACAATGATAAAAAAACAGAGAAAGAAATATATCAGATCTTAAAGAAAATGAATGAAGTTCAAAGACATCGAGGTCCAGATGATGAAGGAATATTTTTGGAAAATGGCTGTGCATTAGGGCATGTACGATTGTCAATCCTTGACCTTTACAGGGGACATCAGCCAATGTGTAAAAAGAAAGAAGGAAATACCTACGCAATCATCTTAAATGGCGAGATTTATAACATGAAAACGTTAAAAGAACAACTGATCAAAGAAGGAGAAATGTTTTCGACAACGAGTGACACGGAAGTTGTATTAACCGGGTATATCAGGTATGGGATTTCTTATATTGAAGAGTTGAATGGAATTTTTTCTATTGCTCTGTGGGATGGGAAACGGAAGAAATTATATTTGATCAGAGATCGTGTTGGTGTGAAGCCATTATTCTATATAAAACGGGGAGATACATTAATCTTTGCATCTGAGATCAAAGGCTTGTTTGCCTATCCAGGAGTCAAACCAGTGATCAACAGAGAAGGACTTTGTGAAATCTTTGGGTTGGGACCTGCAAAGTCATATGGAAAAGGAGTGTTCAAAGATATTTATGAAGTCCTTCCAGGGCATTTCCTGGAATACGATCGTGAAGGGCTGAAAGATCGTGCATATTGGGAATTGAAAGCGAAAAAACACACAGACAGCGAAAAAGATACGATCGAGCATACAAGGTGGCTAGTAAAAGATGCCGTGGAAATGCAGATGTTATCCGATATTCCAATCAGTACATTTTTATCTGGTGGAGTTGACAGTAGTCTTGTCACAGCAATCTGTGCGAAAAAGCTTCAAAAAGAAGGAAAAAATTTAAACACATTTTCCTTTGATTTTGTAAATAATCATAAATATTTTAAATCAAACGCCTTCCAGCCAAGCGAAGACCGCCCATGGGTTGATAAGATGGTTGATTATGCAAAGACAGATCACAGATATTTGGAATGCGACAATGAAAATATGATCGAAAATCTATACAAAGCAGTTGATGCCAGAGATCTTCCATGTATGGCAGATGTGGAGTCTTCGATGCTATATTTTTGTTCGAAAGTTGTAAAATATAACAAAGTAACATTAACAGGGGAGTGTGCAGATGAAATTTTTGGCGGTTATCCATGGTTTCATAAAGAGGAATGCTTCAAGGCAGAGATTTTCCCATGGTCTATGGATATGCAGCCAAGAAAAATGCTGTTAAATGATGATATCATACAGAAAGTGGATTTAGAATCTTATGCAAGAACAGCTTATCAAAAGACGATCAATGAGACGCCAAAACTTTATGGAGAAGATCAGATCGAAGCTAGAAGAAGGCAGATTTCTTATCTGAATCTAAGATGGTTTATGGTAACCTTAATGGATCGCATGGATCGCACGAGCATGCATTGTGGGTTAGAAGCACGAGTGCCGTTTGCTGATCATAGGATCGTGGAATATCTTTATAATGTTCCGTGGGAGTTAAAATGTTTAAATGGTGTGGTAAAAGGATTGCTAAGAGCAGCAGGGGAAGGAATCCTGCCAGATGAGGTATTGTATCGAAGAAAAAGTCCATATCCAAAGACTTATGATCCAAACTATGAAAAAATCTTATCCAAAGAACTTCTGAAAGTTATGGCAAAAAAAGGAGCACCGATCAAAGAACTGATCGATGCATATAAACTAAGCAGATTCTTAGACAGTCCGAAAGACTATGGTAAACCATGGTATGGACAGTTGATGGCAGGTCCTCAGATGATCGCTTACCTTCTGCAAGTCAATTACTGGCTGGAAAAATACCAGATCATATTGGATCTAAGTTAGCTAGATTAACATAAAATGTCTTAAAATATATAGCCATCCCGTAACTGTAAATGCACTAAACATCGTTGTTAACATGACAACACTGGAAGAAAGAGTTCCCTCATGTCCCATATTCTTCGCCATAACAAAACTACTTACTGTTGTTGCGGAACCAAGCATGATAAGGATGGCAACCAACTTATCGGTACGGAATCCAAGTTTCACTGCAATTGGCAGGAAAATGGCACAAAGACCAATAAGTTTCATAAAAGCAGCAATGGCAGATGGTTTGATCTTTCCAAAAGCTTTTTTGATATCGAAGGTAGCGCCCATCGCCATGAGTCCCATTGGAGTGGCGACATTTCCAATGCTTGAAATAACCTTTTTAGGGATTGCAGGCATTGGAATTTTTAATGCAGACCAGACAAGTCCAGCAACAATTCCGATAAGGATTGGGTTTGTCACGATTCCTTTGACCGTTTTTTTCACAACAGTATGGTCAAGCCCACTCTGTCCAGGTTTAAATACAGATAAGACAACAACAGCCATCATATTATATAATGGTACACTTCCAATGATCATCAAAGGAGCCATTCCGGCATTTCCATAAATGTTTTGGATAAATGCGATTCCAAGGAGAGCAGCACTGCTTCGGTAAGCCGCCTGAATAAATTCTCCACGGATCGTTTTATCACCTAGCAGACAAGAAATCAGAAAAGAAATCGTAATACTGATCATGGTAACGATAAAACAAAACAGGACAAACTTAACATCCCAGACTTTTGAAAAATCAACCGTTGCAAGATCCTCAAATACCAAGACAGGCAAAGGAACCATAAAAACAAACTTATTCATTTTCGAAGCAAAAATATCATCAATCCATCCAATCTTTTTAAAGACAAGTCCTAAGAGCATCATCAAAAAGACAGGAACTGTAGCGTTTAAGCTAAAGATTAAATTTTCCATAATTACTCACTTTCTGTAGTATAAGCTGAACTTTTCTTTGGTGTGATCAGATAGTTGTAGACAAAATGTTTCACTGCAACAAAATGTTTTCTCGTCCACACAAGACAAAAACCACTGAAAACAGGCAGAAAACATACAAGAGAACCAGTATGTCCAAAGTTTTTGCAAGATAGATAAGAAACGATAACACCAAAATGGAAACAAAGCAAAACAGAAGCGAAAAATTTCCATTTTCTTAAGGCGTCGGGATCTTTACTGCAAAGATATTCTGTCATAGATGTCGTAAACTGACGCAGGTTATTCGTAGAAAAAATTGTAGAGCAGGTAAATCCATCCCCACCCTTAAAGGAACACCACTGAATTGCCATTGCAAAATACAACGGATAGAGGGCAATGAAATCATTCAGATCCGATGGAAGAAAAGCAACGATCAAGGCTGCCATTGCATCTATAAAAAGACTGACATAAGGAAGATGCAGCCTTGTAAACTTTGGTAAGATCACCGTCAGTGATAATGCAAACATATAAATAAAAACACCAAGAAGTCGCACAAAGAAATTCGCATCCGGGTGTCCAGCAAGATCTGCAAATACAGAGATCAGATTCGAAGTCTGCGCAGAACCAAAGAGTTCATGATGATTAAGAATCGCAAAACCACCAAGAAATCCCCCAACGATTGCCATATTAAAATGGATCCAACGATCCATATCCCTACTACACATGAAAAAACCAGCTTTCTTAAAAATATTTCCAAAATATTATATATCCATCCAGAAGAATTGTAAAGTTATGATTTGTATGTAGGCTTGCATTCACTAACTGAAGACGGTAGTGGTTTCGATTACGTAAATTATTTGAATATTATAAAAAGGGTTATCTGCCTGAGTCGAGCGAGAGCGTGTCGCAGACAGATAACCCTTTTTATAATATTCCACCAATAATTTTCGTCATCAAACTAGCAAATTAAAATTTCGTGATCATTTCCATGATTTCATTACTTCTCTGAACAAATTTTGTCATTTCTTCAGGAGCTAATGTTGTATGACTTAACATGGCAAGATCATACAGCTGTTCGCAAATAATCTTTGCATTTTGGGCATCTCCATGCTCAAACAGATATTTCACAAGTGTATTATTTGCATTTAGAGTCAGAACCTGTGCAGGAGCACCAAACATATTAGGGTCCATACCAGGCATTGCATACATCTTCATCATATCCTGCATACGTCTGCTTTCTTCAGATAAAGTGATGATAGAAGAAATCTTTGCATCTTTTAATTTTTCAACGTGAACTTCAAGGTTTTCTTTGTTTAAAGTCTTTCTAAACAGGTCAGTTAAAGAAGTCTTGATTTCATCTAATTCTTTTTCATCTACATCTTCTTTAAGGGCATCTTCGACATCCGCATCGATACGTTTAAATTTGATATGCTGATTCTGCTGTTCGATCTGTGTGATAAATGCAGAATCAATGTTATGATTTAAAATGACAGCATCCATATCCTGTTCTTTGAACATATTGATATACTGGCTTTGCTGAACTTCATCTGTGATATAGTATAAAGTTGTCACATCATCATCGTTTGCAGGAGCTGGAACCAGGTCGCTTAATGTTACATATTTATGTTCCATATTCTTAAATAAGATGTAATCTTTGATCTTATCTGCGAATTTCTGGTCACGGATGAATCCAAATTTGATAAATGGACTGATATCATCCCAGTATTTCTCGTAGGACTCACGGTCTGTTTTACACATTCCGGTAAGCTTGTCCGCTACTTTCTTTGTAATATACTTGCTCATTTTTGTAACATAACCGTCATTCTGTAAGAAACTACGGCTTACATTAAGTGGTAAGTCTGGGCAGTCAATAGTACCCTTTAATAAAAGTAAGAACTCAGGAATAACTTCCTTGAGGTTATCGGCAATAAATACCTGATTGTTATACAACTTAACCTGACCTTCTACTGAATCAAGCTCATGCTTTAACTTAGGGAAGTATAAAATACCCTTTAATCTAAATGGATAATCCATACTTAAATGAATCCAGAAAAGTGGGTCATTAAAGTCAGTAAATACTTTGTGGTAGAAACTAATATATTCTTCATCAGTACATTCACTAGGTTTCTTGAGCCAAAGTGGAGTAGTATCGTTTACAGGCTTTGGAGCTTCTTCTACTGGAGCAGTATCTGGATTTTCGGCAAGCTTCTTTGCTCTTTCTTCTTCTGCTTTCTTTACTTCTTCTACATCTTCAAAGTAAATTTCAGTAGGCATAAAGTAACAATACTTAGCTAAAATTTCTTTTAACTTCCAAGAATTTAAAAATTCCTTGCCTTCTTCTCCTACATGGAGTGTAATAATTGTACCCCTTGTTGGCTTTTTACCCTCGCCAATTTCATATTCAATACCGCCGTCACAAACCCATTTAACAGCCTTAGCATCTTTCTTGTAGCTTAAAGTATCAATTTCAACTTTATCAGCAACCATAAATGCTGAATAAAAACCAAGACCAAAGTGACCAATAATATCATTACCGTTTTCAAACTGGTCCTGATACTTGCTTATGAAGTCTGTTGCCCCTGAAAAGGCAATCTGAGTAATATATTCTTTGACTTCATCTTCAGTCATACCAATACCATTATCCTCTATTTCAATTAAGCTGTTTTTCTCATCAAGTCTAACAGTAACCTTATATGGACTATTGCTTTCTTCAGCCTCGCCCATAGAAACTAATTTCTTATACTTAGCAATAGCATCACAACCATTACTTACAAGTTCTCTAAGAAAAATATCTGTATCAGAATAAAGCCACTTTTTTATAATTGGAAAAATATTTTCGCTGTTAATTGATAAATTACCTTTTTGCATTTTATAAACATCTCCTAAAAGTATATCATTCTAAAATCTTCTACTATAATAATATTATAGTTACTGTACTATAAAATGTCAAGAATTTTTTAGCACTCATTTAACGCGAGTGCTAACAATTAATAATTTTGTAATAAATATATATTTTTGGAAACTAAAAAGTCCTTGAAAAATTTTATACTCAAGGACTTTCTTTTTATTCATTTTGATTATTCCAGTATTCTAATAACTGATTTTTAACCTTTTTTATTGTATTTATGCTTATAGGTAAACTTTGCATATTTTTCATCATTAAGTTATAGCCCTCAACATATTTTGTATTTTTCATATTTACAATAGTACCTTTATTTATGAAAATAAAATCTTCTGACTTTACATTATCCATAAAAGTATGTAAATGCTTTCTTTCTCTCTTAACTTCTCCATTTTTCATATGATAGCTTATGTACTTAGCCTTATAATCAATATACATAATATCTGACAATAAAATCTTATCTTTTTTAACATTAGACATTTCATAGAAATCTTTATCTTGGCTTAACTCTTTTACATATTCTTCAATGGTGGATAAAATTTTATCTTTCATATTTTCTTTTGGTATAAACCTAAAAGCCTCTACTTCAAAGGCATTATAAACATAATCCGTATAACTTGTTAAAAAAATAATAACAGGATTTTTTATATGTTCTTTTATAACTTTAGCTAACTCCATACCATCTAAATTTGGCATTTCTATGTCAAGTATAAACAAATCGTAATATTCGCCATTTTTAATTTCTTCAGCCAACTTTGTGCTATCATCAAATAAAGAAATCTCTAAATAAGATAAACTTTTGACTTCATTATAAACTGCTTTTAAAAATATCTCTTGGTCATCACAAACTGCTACTTTCATAAATCCTCCAAATTCTAAAAAAAGCCCCTAAATTGAAAACAATTTAAGGACTTTGAGCTATGCCGGTGGCGGGACTCGAACCCGCACGTAGTCACCTACAACAGATTTTGAGTCTGCCTCGTCTGCCAGTTCCGACACACCGGCTCATAACAGATTTATTTTAATATATTTTCATAAATTTGTCAAGATATTTTTAGACTATTCTCCCTTTAAAACAGCCTCTCCACATTTTAAACCATCTGTAGCAGCAGACATTATTCCTCCGGCATAACCACAGCCCTCTCCACAAGGATACAAGCCTTTTATAGATACAGAATTAAAATCTGTATTTCTTACTATTCTAACAGGAGATGATGAACGGCTTTCCACAGCTGTCATAATAGCATTATCCTGTGCAAAACCTTTAATTTGCTTATCAAAAGTCTTTATACCCTCCTGTAAAGCCTCATACATATAATCAGGGAATATATTTTTAAAATCTGATGGCATAACAGCAGGTTTATAACTAGGTTTAATATCTCCTAATTCTAAGGTCTTTTGTGATTTAAGAAAATCTCCTACTTTCTGAACCGGAGCATTATAGTTTTCTCCACCCTCTACATATGCACTATGTTCAATTTTTCTCTGTAACTCTACGCCACCTAATACATCATCAGTTCCAAAATCCTCTGGTTGTATAGATACCAAAAGTGCAGAATTTGCATTTTCCTTATCTCTTGCGAAATAACTCATACCATTTACAGCTAATCTTTCTTTTTCTGACGATGCTGCTACTACAACACCACCTGGGCACATACAAAATGTGTAAACATTTCTTCCATTAGGCAAATGGGCTACCAATTTATAACTTGCTGGTGGCAAATATTTTGCAAATTTTCCATACTGACTTTCACTAATAAAGTCCTGTTTATGTTCAATTCTCACACCCATAGCAAAAGGCTTTTGTTCCATTTTTATATTCTGTTCCTTTAAAGAATAAAAAGTATCTCTTGCTGAATGTCCTATAGCTAGAATAAGAGAATTAGTTTTTATCTCTTTTTCAACACCATTATTGACATATTTAACTCCAGTTAATATGCCATTTTCAGAAATCACTTCTGTCATTTTGCTATCAAAGAGTACAGTACCACCTAATCTTATAATTTCTTCCCTTATATTTTTTACAACTTTTATAAGATAATCTGTACCAATATGAGCTTTTGCCTCATAAAGTATTTCTTCCGGTGCTCCAAATTCTACAAATGTTTTTAATATAAAGCTATGACGAAAATCCTTAGTATTAGTAGTCAATTTTCCGTCTGAAAAAGTACCTGCTCCACCTTCGCCAAATTGAACATTAGATTCAGTATCCAGTACCCCTGTTTCAAAGAACTTATCAATATCAGCCTGTCTTTCTTCAACAGCCTTACCTCTTTCAAGTACAATAGGATTTGCTCCCGCTCTAGCCAATAAAAGTGATGCAAACATACCTGCCGGACCGAAACCTACAACAACAGGACGGAATTTGCTTACT
>OLGH01000667.1_pt1 | contig 39599 bp, 37 predicted proteins | sample 1604851 | NCBI WGS metagenome assembly OLGH01 (sample SAMEA3888894, study PRJEB22519) | human gut metagenome | biome: human gut; feature: human-associated habitat; material: faeces | place: Denmark | collected 2010 | reverse complement strand
TTTAGCGTGCATTGTGGTATGATGCATGCTTGAAGAATAATACAGGAGTCAGATGCTTCCTGCGCCTGACCATGCATATCGTACGTACTTAACGCGCAGCATACCTTAAAGAACAGAAACATCCCGATAATGATCCCCCATATGAGGAATCTCTTACCGTGTTTTCCTCCTGTTCTCTTTTTTACCCGGTAAATGCATATGCCTCCGATTACGAAAGCAATGCTTAACCAGAAACTTAAAATCTTAAAAAATGTTATCATGTGTATTCTCCTTTCGATGCGTAGATGTGTTTACCACCAATATGAAATAAAAATCTGTTCTCAAAAATAAGGCTGTAAAAACGTGAAATCATATTGATGATAAAGGAAAAACAAAAGTTTTGCCTTAAGGCTGCAAAAAATAAAGAAAGAAAAGAGGTTTACGTTTCATGGCTAAAGAGAATTATGTTTATGTAATTGGACAGCTCCGAAAAGAACCATTTGTCGTGAAGAATAAAGATACAGACAGACCTACAGAAGGAGCCATGTTTCTTACGACAATCCGGCGCGGATTATATGACGCTGCCGGGAATTTCTCCCCTCGGTGGGATAAACCGCTGATCCGGACGAAGGATCCGAGACTGGCAAAAAAGATGCTCGAGTTTAAGGTAAATGATATCATTGAAGCAAAATGCTGTATCGTGACGCATCATGTAAAGAAAATTGTAAAATGTCCGGACTGTGGGACTAAGCAGGAGCGCGAATCAATACTGGTGTACCTGACTCCTGTAAGTTTAACTTTGCGCAACAGACCGGAGGGTGAAACGGCAGCAACCGCTATTCTGATGGATCCGGATGTTGCAGAAATGTCTAATATCGCTCATGTGATCGGGCGTGTATGTAATGAAGATGGTGTAAGATACACAAATGACAACGCCGGACATACGAAAGCGAACTACCAGATTGCTGTAAACCGTAAATTTATGGTTTATGGTTCCAGAATGGACCGCTTGAGTACGGATGATGAAACACAGGAAGACCGTGCAGACTATCCGTGGGTAGTCAGTTATGGAAAAGTTGCAGACGATGATAAAAAACAGCTGGTACAGGGCTCCCTTATCTATATTGATGGATATGTACATACACAGACGTATAAGCAGAAAACAATCTGCGATAATGAATGCTGCCAGAAGGAATTTGAATTTCCTTGTCAGGCGATGCAGCTAACCCCGTATTCGAACGAATACCTTGAAGGCTGTAATCTTGTGGATTCCGTCCGTAACCTTAATGACCGCGTTTCGGATGACACGATGGAACTTGACGGAGAATAATCCAGGAGGAGGAAATTTTTCATGAATGATATTGATAAAAGCTGGTTGAAGTATGTTGCGCTCGGCGGAGGCGGTGGATTCATTATAGGTGAAATTATATCCACCATTCTCCGAAAATTTGTATTTTCCGACAGCTGGACGCTGCTTTTGAATGTAATCACACCAGTATTTACAATTATTGGACTTCTTATTGTCCTCTATTATTACAATAAATCAAAATTTGATTAAAATTTTCGCTCAGAAAAAAGCCCCGAGAATATATATCTCGGGGCTTTTCTTTAACATCCAAAATGATTTTTTAAAAGAATAACTGCAACCAGGATAATTCCCAATATCACGGTTTCCGTGATACGCTTCGCTAAAACATCGCTGTAGGATCTCTTCTGACTCCGGTATTCATCCCGTGCTGTCTTTCTTTCGTTTCCTCTGACCTGCGTTTTTTTTGCAGATGCAGCCAGTTCATCATCAATGTAATCGTAATTTTCAGAAGCCTTCCCGGAATTTCTTACAATGGAACTTTTCAAGTCGTTCAGAGCGTCTGATTCTGCCCGCCGCAGGCCGATAGCAAAAGCTTCTCCACGTTTCAGTTCTGTCATTCCATAAACTATTTCCGGGGAAAAATCCGATTTATCTTTTGAATTTTTGTTTCTGACCGATTTGTTTCCAAAAAGGTTGATGATATCTGCCATCCGGCGCTGCAAATCGTTGAGCGTGTGATTAAACAGCACAATAACGAATTCTCCTCCTTCAATCCGGAAAGTCTCCCGTGGACAGATCTCTCCGATGATTTCTGCAGCATCTTTTAAAAGTTGATCCCCGGTCTCTCTCCCGTATGCGTTTACGGTAGAATTATAATTGACTACATTTAATACACCGATTACGATAATGTCGTTTGGCGATGCATTCCTCATGCGTTCGTCCAGTTTCGCCCGGCTTGCAAAACCTGTTACGGAATCGGTATAGGCCTTTTTCATCAGCTCGTCTTTTTCAGAACCTGTCATTTCCTGACGTTCCGTGCGGTAAGCAACTCTCAACGTTTTTGGGACAATCTGTTTACTGCTTGTCTGATTCCGCTTATAAACGTGCTCTATTTCCCCGTTTTCACCTGTTGTAGTTTCAGGTGTTTTTTTTTCTTCTCTCGATGGTTCTTCCGTCTGATTGTCTGGTTTATTGCTTTCTTCGATGCCGCCGGTTTTATTTTGCGGAACCGGTTTTGGAAGAACATCAAGCTGCATTGCAGAGCAGAACGGACAGTATGCTGCTTCTGCGGGAATATCCTTACCGCAGTTAATACAGAACTTTCTTTTACTGCTCATTTTTATTCCTCCTCATATCCAGAAACATCCTCAGCTGTAGGGCCATCGCCGCATCCTTCCTCTTTACCGACATTCTCAGGATTAAATACCTCAGACTTTGCTTCCACGCTGGCTGGCTGGATTGTTCCCACAGCATTAATCTCATCCGCAATAACGGACATTACTCTTCTTTTGTATCCGAGTTGTTTATCATCAATAACGCGCCCATAAATATGTCCCTGGATATCAACGATCGTTCCCTTGGTAAGAAGACGTTCAGCCATATGCTTCGTATCCCTTCCTCCGTTCACACGGACTTTTGTCAGCGATCGATATAAAGATTCTGTTTTCTCACCGTTTTCAGAAAAAATGTTCGGGCGTTCTTTCCAGATCTGGGTCTTTATAAGAACGGAAGCCCACAGATCATTATCCTGTACCGCTGATGTGATTTTCCCGATAAGATGGACGCGGTTGACATCCTGTGGTGTGATTTTGTTTCTGTCTGATTCTACAGAAAGTCCCCATACTTCTGTAATTCTGGCATCATGCCGACGGATAATCTTCGTCTGTACAACGGCATGAAATGTTGCAAAATCATCCTTTTGAAACCGTTCTGCATAAAACTCTCCCTCTTTGCCGAAGAATTTTACAGTGATAATGTTTCTGTCGATTTTCCCATCTGCATTTCTTTTCATCCCCGGGTGTCCACACGTAACGATGAATTTTGTCTCATCCCCTCTTTTGTAGACACTGACAATTTTTCCGGAAAATAAGGCATCGTTTGCAACACATACCGGATCATTTTTTGCATTCGCAAGGATTCCGTTCTCAACCTGTCTTTTTTTTAATCTTTCTTCTGTCATTTTTCTTTGCCGGACATCTACTGTCCTCTCCTTCCTGTTTTTCTTTGTAACCGGACGGCAGAAACCACCGGTTTTATATCTAAAGGGATCTCCCCTACATTAAAAATATGAAATGCTGTTTTGGTCGGGTATTTAAGCATAAAAAAAACAGGGGGTGTCAGCCCCTGCTCTTACTGTTTTTGTTTTTTTATAATGTCGCTCAGGTAATCAGTATTTCTTAATATCTCGGAAACCCTCGCAGCATTCCTTATCTTTTCCTCCTGTTCCTTTGTACTGCCCTTAATGTTATTCAGAATATATTCCAATTCCTCATCACTCATATCCTGATAGGATTTTACTGGAGTCAGATTCTTTGTCCGGTTGTTAAGGTATTCTTGTTCTTTCTTATCCTCTTCTGTAATTTCCTGAACATAATTTTCATTTTCAATATCATCTTCTCGTGTTTCAGGAAGCTCGCGTTTTTTATAAACCCGTGGCTTTAACTCCGCAAATTCAATTTCAGACTGCACATGAATGTATTTTCCAAGGTGGAGGAGATGAAACTTCCTTAAGATCATAAGTTTGATTGACTGGTTCGGTTTTGCCTTCCCGTAACACCAGTCTTCGACTGTTCTCTGTGGTATGCAGAAGATATCCCGTATCTGGCTCTTCTTCTTTCCCGTTTTTTTAATAAGTTCATCGAAAGGCATGTTGACAGCTTCATAAATGTTACTAAGCATTTCTGTGGCTTCCTCGTAATAGATGCCATATTTGTTTTTAAAATCAACGAAATCTACACTCGTAGAAGAGGTAAAGTTGCTGATGTAATTATGTTTATCATACCCTTCATTTGCGGCTTTCCATAGCTTGAAGAATAGTTTATCCGGAATAATTTTAGCTCTTGGTTTCATAAATTTGTCATTCTCCTTTTGTTATCATTATTTTATCTTCAATGTTTCACGGTTTTAGTTTATCGTTTTTACTTCTTATTTTTACCACGGTATACGTGGGCTAAAATATCTTAATATCAGTTTATCTTCAATGGTTCTATATGTCAATTATTTTATTTTCTAAATTTCCATTGAAAGCAAAATGTTTCACGGAAAATCGCCATTTTTCTATTTTCCACGGTATACGTGGTATTTTATTTTATAAAATTCAGTGTTTTTAAGTATTTGTCTGTATTTTAATTTTTAAATAGTTGTATCTTTGCTTTTTTTTGATGGCTGCTTTCCTACCCTTCCCCTCTTTTTCTTCTCGTCTCTTTCTTGCCATACTTTCTTACTACATGAACGTAGTTGCCTCCAGTTCGGTTTCTACAGCTTTACTTTTCCGAGCTTCTGCCTGATGTAAATACGATTATTTTTTTTGTGAGGTTCATCTTCGATTTGCATCATGTACTTTAAGGTTACATTTGTGTAACCTGCTTTTTATCGTTTATTTTACTCGCTAAACAATGCGAAAAAGTTTAAACACATGGGAAGGTTTCTTAATAAGGCAAGGTTGGTTTAGATGGAATCTGAATTGTTTTCTTCAAATATTGTCTTACAAGTTTGTTTCTTCTCGCCGATTAATTTAAGGTTACACTTGTTTAACCTTATGTTTCGGAGCGTTTTGTACAAAATAAAAGTATCGTGCTTTAGTGATGAGATGGATTCTTAACCGCGCGAAAAATAACTTGACCAACTTCGGTTGCCCTAAGTGTATCACTGATGGGACAAGGTTACACTTGTGTACCTACTTTCGTGCTATATCTTTCAAATACAAGAGCGATAGTTTGTATTGTTTCAGATGTGAAGTGAGTGAGAATTTTCCTTTCTGATTACGGAATCAATTAAATTTATTTATAATCAATCTGATTGCCCCTTATTTTCCTCTTCATAAATTTATGGTACACAAGTGTAACCTTAAAATATTTTCAATTGCAGTTCTTCATTGTCTCCTTGTAAAATTTGAACAAAGCAATTTCTGATCTTTGTTTTTGTTTTTTTACATTGCACTTTTGCACAGCAAGGTTACACAAGTGTAACCTCTCAATCTTTTCATGATTTATGAAAAATGTTGTCGGCGAAATGTACCTGTGTTACACTTGTGTAACCTGAAATTTTTTAAAAAGTTTGCAAAATCTTTTGACGATTTTATATATGGCGTAATATGTGTATTGTAAAGGATAAAAAGTCTAATTTCGTCATTTAAACAAAATAAGGTTACAGAAATGTAACCTAATGCCCATTTTATTATTGCCATGAGTCTAAAAAAATATTAAAATGGTGGCAATGGAAAATAGACTTAGCCTTTACATGTCGCATATTACATAAGATTTAAGAGAGAAAGGAACACGATTATGAAAACAATAGTATTTTTGAACAACAAAGGCGGAGTAGGCAAGACAGCATCTACGACAACCATTGTACATATGATGGCAACAAAATTTAATAAGAAGGTGCTTTTAATTGACCTCGATCCGCAGATGAATAGCAGTGTAATGTTCAGCGAAATTGATTTTGTTTCAATTTTTGAAAGTGTTTATCTTGGGAAAAAGGATTTTGCAGAGAAAGGAATTGAAAAGCTTTTTAAAGATGATAGCGCAGACATTCATGATTGCATTGTTCACACTTCTTATGAAAATTTAGACATTATCCCAAGTTGTCTGACACTTTCTGAAGCAGAAGAAGCTATGAAAGCACAGGTTGTTGTCCCGCAACAGTTTAAGCTTCAAAATCATTTAGCGAAGATAAAAGATGAGTATGACTACTGCATTATCGACACAAGCCCTTCTGTTTCTATTATTAATATTAACGGATTAAATGCTGCAGATGAATTATATATTCCACTTCGATGCGATGGTGGATCTCTCCTGGGTGTTGGAATTATCATGAACCTGTTTAATACCGTAAAATCCTTTAATCCAAATTTGAAGATTGGTGGAATGTTTTTTACACAGTGGAACGGTCGTAAAAACGTTTCCAAATCAGTATATGCATTACTGGAACAGTATTTTGGAAAATATATTATGCCAGTTAGTATCAGTACAAGCAAGGATATGGAAGAATGTACTTTAACGCAGGAACCACTGCTTGAGTATAGTCCTAATAGCAAGGTTACAAAAGAATACTTAAAACTCACAGAATATATATTAAATCATGGTAATGAAACATTTTAAATATATACAATACTACTAACCATTAATTATGGTTACAGAAGTGTAACCTAGAAAGGAAGAGAAAATAATGGCAAAGAAAAAATTTGGATTAGATTCCATTCGCGGTGCGAGCGCTGCAGTAAATGGTACGGTGACTGTTGATACTCAGGTCAATATAAAAGAAAATACAGAGCCAATAACAAACAGGGAGATTGAGGATAAGATGCAGGTCGGGGCCGGGCTTATAAATCAAGATTCTATCATGATGCAGGTTTACAACATTCCACGGAACAAGATTTGCACAAACCCTAAAAATAGTTACTCAATTAAAGGGATTAAATCCTTAGCCATGTCTATACATTCTTATGGAATGAAGGCTCCTCTGGATGTGAGAAAATTACCGGACGGGAATTATATGTTACTTGGAGGAGAAAGGCGACTTGCAGCCATTGATCTTCTGATTGAAGCAGAAGAGGCTCCTGAGTGGAATAAATATACCCTTATTCCTTGCGTAATTAGCGATCCAGATAAAATCGACCTGCCATTGTCTTTGGAAAGTAAGGAGCTTTTTGCGATAATTGCCACAAACAAGGAGTCTCGCAAATATAGTGATGGGGATAAAATGAAGGAATTTGAATGTTGGGAAAGAATTATAAAAGAACTTCGGGATCAAGGGATTGAATACCTTGACCCAAAGGATTTATCGGAGTCTGATGATGTGATAGAAAAGGACGTGCCAAAAATCCAAATTAAAGGAAGGAAAACTATGGATATTCTTGAAGAGACTGCAAATTTAAGCCATGGTCAATTACAAAAATTTTCCCATGTTCAGAAGAATGCAGTTCCGGAATTACTGGATGCAGTAAAGGATGATAAATTGTCAATCGCCGTTGCGGACAAAGCAGTTAAGGAATTAAATGCGGAAGAGCAAAAGACCTTAGCAGATGACCTTTTAGTTAATAACACAACCGTTAAAGCAAATGATATTGATGATTATAAAAACAAGAAAGACGAGAAGACTCCTTTTTCCATCGATGATTTTAATGCAGACATTACACAAATTAAATCCTTATTCGATAAGGACGGAAATGTAATGCTTACAAGTAAGGAAGCGAAAGAATATAAAAAGCTGATTAAAAAAATTGGTTCTTTGTTTATTGCATAATTATATTCAATAAGGGTACAGAAGTGTACCCTTATTTTTTTTGTTTTATTTTAAGGTACAGAAGTGTACCCTTATTTTTTTGAAAAAATAAAAATATTTGCAAATTATTTTGACGATTTTCCAAATGGCGCAATATATGAGATGAAAACAATATGCTCACACTTAGAAGGAGAAAAATATGAAAATAAACAAATTAAGAATTAAAAATATGTATGGTGTAAAAGGAGATGTTGAATACGATCTGTCCCCGCGTATTGTCGGGCTTTTTGGAAAGAACGGGGCCGGAAAAAGTTCTGTAATCAATTCTCTGAAACTGGCAATCGGAGGAGAGAAGACATCTTCTGCAATGCTGCGTGGTGTTGACAACTCGGCGGTGCGTATCCAGACGGATACCGTTACGATCGACCGGCAGCTTAAGAAGACAGAGACGGGAAGCGTTATGACTGGATGGATTGATGGAAAGAAAACCCCGGGCAACCGTATCCAGATTGATCTTGCGTCGCGCCTTGAGACGACAAAGGATAATCTTAAAACTTTATCCTCGAAGGATATCGAAAAAAGCCTTGCAGAAAATGCCGGTAAAATCCTGTTATCGTTCGCGGATGATGAGCTTACTTCTTCAGAAGTAAAAGAGCTTCTTACGAAAGAGGCTGGGGAAACGACTGACTTTAACAAAGAAGATATTAATAAGGTACGCTTTCCGGACCACATCATGTGGCAGGATGCTGAATCCATTGCATCTGAATACAAGAAGAAAACGAGCGGTCTTAGGGCAGAGATTAAAGGAATGGAGGCTACCTATTCGTCTATTCATCTGGCTGATCTTGGTAATGCAGAAATTCCGTCTGCGGAAGAAGCAAAAGAAGAATACGATACTCTTATTAAGAAAGAAGCGTTGTACACAGAGGGACAAAAGCTTCTGAAAAATTACGAGCGCATGAATGTAACAAGAGAAACTACCTTAAAGTCCATTCAGGAAAAACTGGAAGAGGTTGCAAAGCTGGGAGAAGTAAGAAGCCTCGATGTTGTCAAAGCAGAAAAGAATCAGCTTTTTGAGAAGGGAAATAAATTAAACACTTCGATCGCGGCTGCAAAAAGTACTGTGTCTGCACTGCAGCCGCTTTACGACAAGATGGGAACCGGTGTCTGTCCGCTTTCCTGCAATGGTGTTGATATCAAATGCTGTACAGATATGACGGAAACAAAGAGCTCTGTTAAAAGTCAAATTGATGCTGCGAAAGCTGAAATTGAAAAGTGTACGAAAGAAATGGAAACATTAAAGGAAGAACGTGACAAAGTGTTATCCGAACTTTCGCTGGCAGAGAAGAAAACTAAAATGCAGACGGAAATCGAATCCATGGAAAAAGCGCTTCCGGAAAAGATTGAAAAACCGAAAGTGGAAGAATTAAAAGACGAAGAGAAACAGAGAAAAACCTTCCTGTCAAATGTTCTTAAAAATAATGAGTTAAAGGTACAGCAGATGCAGATTGTAAAGAAAATCAAGGAGCGCAAGAAACTATTCTATCTTGCTGATTTTATTGCGAAGCAGTTCTCACAAAAAGGTATCGTTTCCCAGAATCTGCTTGGCAAATACATCAAAACATTAACTGACGCCGCCAGCAAAGCGGAGGCAGAAACCGGGATCCGTGTAATCTTTAAAAATGATAACGGAATTTCCATTTCATATTGTATTAATGGAGATGTTGATACAGAAAATGGCCGTGATTATGAAACACTTTCCGAAGGTGAAAAGATGCTTGCCTTTCTGACGGTTACAGATCTGCTACATAGAATTGCAAATATCCCGGTTCTTCTTTTGGACAATGTAGACAAGCTGGACGCAGAGAATTTCGACCACCTGCTTACACTCCTCGACCGGGTTGCTGATTCCTATGAAAACATTATTATTGCTGGGGTTGACCATGAAGAATTTACGTCCATTCTCGAAAAACATAACATTCCGAACATTCTGCAATAAATTAACTTAGTCATATACTGTTAAAAATCAGGCTTAATCCTGCGGTTTTCTTCCGCAGGATTTTGCCAGTTGCTTAAGAGGGCAATAATTACCAGATTCCTGCCACACGCGCAGGCAGCTAATCTGTTTATATATATCATCAAAATAAGAAATGGAGGAAGAAAGAAAAAATGAGATACCTTATGTTAATTTTGTTTCCCCCTGTGGGGATCATAATGTATTTGAAAGATGAGTTTGGACCACCAAAGAAAATCCGGTATGCTGTATGTGCCCTGTCTCTTTTGTGGATGATTTTCGTAATCTATATGTTTGCAAAAATCCCAATCAGAAACAATCAGGAAAAAGCGCAGCTGGAAAGTGAAATTTTCGAGGATCCGATGGCGGGGAAAGTTGAAAACAAAGCAGAACAGATGAAGAAATCCAAATTTGACTCTTTAAGTGACCGGGAGAAAACAGAGAAGATTAAATCTTTTCTTTCCGATGCTGTCGGGGACTATGCGGAGATCCTATTTGAAGATGGGACCGGTATTCAGTTTCCGGGTGCCGAAATGCCAGATGGGGAAAATTCCACAGCGTGGTATGGGAAAATAGACAGCGATGGGAACCTTACTTCTACTTTAGGAGAAGTGACCATTCAGAACGGTGTCTATGTATGTAAAGAATATTCCAAGCAGGATTTACTTTCTGTCGATGTGGAAAATAAGCTTCCTGAAAAATACAAAAGCGATGCAACATCAATTGTCGTCCGGGAAACAGAAGACGGTTATTACCTTGCTTTTGTGACCGTGTGCGAAGATCCGCAGCAAACAGATTATGATGCTATCATCAGCGTTGCAAAAGAGTGTGGCATCAATTCCGGACAGGTTACTTTTGTAGATGAATTTTCTGAGGTAGTTGGAAGAAAAAGCTGGCCGGAATCCTCCAAGACTCAGACAGAAAACACACAGGAATAATACAATGAAACAGGTGTAATCTTGCGAGGTGCAACTTATGGAAACAAGTAAATTGTATTCATTGTTAGGGGAATACATTAAAAAAACGGAAGAAACGGATGAACTTCGTATCTTCAACGGGTTCTGTTCCTATTTGGGAAGAACCTGCGGTATTTACGTGACTGAGGAAAATGCCGAAGGCATTCTTACGGCGGTTTTTCGTCAAAAGGCATCCGGTTTTCCACTAAGAAAATAATGTGTTTTAAGAGAGGAGGGCGGTACGGTACATTTCTGTACCGCAGATTAAAAATATGTATGATTATTCAGGATCAAGAGAAGAGTTCAGCAAAGATGCTCATTTGTCCGATGAACAGATTCTCGAAATTGTTGATGCAATTCACAGGATGGTGAAAAGTAACGATCTGGATGAACAGCGGGAAGCGGTATTCCTTTGTGGAAAAATGTGGGTAACCGGACACAGCATCCGGAATATGGATGATGAGAAAAAGAGTTACAATAATGAAAACACCAAAAAGCTTCTTGGCGAAATCGCCGGAGGAAAATTCGAAAATTTTACCATCAAAAATATTCAGTATGCAAAGCACGTTCTTTTCGACTGTTTACAGAGTTATATCTTAAAGCTTATATCGGAAACAGCATCCAGCTATGTAAAATCAGTTGATTCCGAAGAACGCCGCCGGAACACAGAAACCATGATGAATGACTGCTATATGCAGTTTGATAAGGATGCCCCAAAATACGACCCTGAGAAAAGTGCCCCACTTACTTATTTCAGCCATTCTTTTTCCCACGCAATTTCTGAGTTCAAGAACAGCAACCGTCTGCGTAACTTAAAACCATCCGTCAGTAATGACGTCCGGCGTGTTGCAAATGCCGCAGCGATTGTGCGGGACAGGGGCGGTGATGAAGAAGATGTTGTCCAGCTTTCCTCTGTATTGACTGGCATGAGCTACGAGCGCATCTTTACAACGCTTGGAATTAAAAAAGCCCTTGAACAGTCTCAGAATCTTGATGATACGGATGAAATCAGTTCGCCGAGAAGGGAGTGGATTCCGGAGGAAGCTGCGATTGCGCATGAAACGCAGTCAAAGATTTATTCCATCATCCATGATCTGAAAGACCCGGAACGTGAGATTTTCTGTATGATCATTGGCGTTGACCTTAACCGCGATGATTTGTGTCTCTCTCCTATGAGTGTGATGGATGTTGCCAAAAAAACCGGCATGAAGAAAAACCAGATTGAAGCAATTTACCATCGGGCGATCACCTATATTAAAGAACACCTCACTCCTTATCTTACCGGCACACGGTACAAAAAGGAAAATGATCTGAAATATAAGCAGAAACAGGAGATTGCAGGGCCCCGGATCAATTTTATCGGCAGCGAAGATGATGAGACAGATGAGGCAATCAGAGAAATCGTTGAGATTAATGTAACACTGCACATCTCTCCGGATGATGTTCCAGAGCCTCCGGTCGATTAAAAACCGGTATGGATATTTAAAATCAAAGTAACAAAATGAGCCGTCAAAACTGACGGCTCATAATTTTATTTCTTTTTGTTGTATTTTTTTTGCAGTTTCGCAAGGGTATCCTGTTCTACAAGGGTAAGAATATATCCGGTCTCTCTCTTTGCGAGAAGTCTTGCCATCTTTACCTTATCCTTCTTTTCGGCATTTGCCTTGCGCTTTTCAGCGGCTTTCTTGGCATTTGCTTTGCTGACGGCAGCTTTATGCTTTTCCCTTAACGCTTCGTTTGGATCAACCGGGATATATTCCATATCCTCATTTTCCATCAGTTCCTGCAGAAACCGGTTGTAACCAATATCTCTGCCGATCGTCTTTCCTGATTCCGGATCTTTCTTTGGCTCATTCCACGCTTCGTAGGTGCTTGTCACCATCAGGTGGTCTTTAGCACGGGTGAAAGCTACGAATTCAAGACGTCTGATTTCCTCAACCTCCGGGTCATCTGCTTTCTTCTTATTGATAACCTTGTTATCATAATCAGAAATGGAAGTGAATACATACTCCCACTCGAGACCTTTGGAAGAGTGTGCAGTTGTTAATGTGACACCTGCGTATTCCTGCGACATCTTTCTTTCTTCTTCCTGGCCGAAGCGTGTAAACTTGTCAATGAAGTCGATCTCCTCAACGAAATCTTCTTTGCTGTAGCATTTCTGCTTGAAATAATCAAAGATCTCATCTCTGGTATCCAGAACATCTACGAATTTATGGAACTGCATACGCTGTTCTTCAAAACCCATATAAGAAAAGCCTGAAAATACCATTCTCATTTCTTCTATTTCTTTCTGGATATCATCTTTTGTACGCCAATCACCGTAAAGATGACCGTTGTACTTTGCGACCAGATACTGAAGATATAACTCTGTAGAGCCTGGCTCTTCGATTGCTTTTGATAATGCTTCCACAGCTGCTACATTTGGATCTTCTGCAACGGATGTAGGAATCTTTACGACAACCGGTACATTGATTTCCGTAAGGAGTGCCGCCATTTTCTGCACGGTCAGACGGCGATAGGAGAGGAATGCGATATCCTCCGGTGTAACTCCATCCTGTTCGATCAGGAGTTTAATCTTCCATGCGATGTATTTTAATTCCGTCTCATTTCTGTAAAACGGTTTTAAAATAACAGGATCACCTTCCTCGCGCGTTGTAGTGATCACTTTGTCAACCTTGTTTACGTTTCTTGCGATCACGCGGTTTCCAAAGTTTACAACATTCTGTACAGAACGGTAATTGTCTGTCAAGAAGAATGTTTCTCCGGTTTCATCCAGACGCTCGTAGAACTTGAGCATGTTGTCCGGGTCAGCATCACGGAACCCGTAAATAGACTGGAAATCGTCACCGACAGCCATCAGAGATCCGCCATTTTTCACGATGTCGGATTTTGCGAACCGTTTCATGAACTCCATCTGGAGCGGTGAAGAATCCTGAAACTCATCAGCAATGATATGGACGTATCCAAGATTTGTTAAAATCTCAGGGTGAGCATCAATCATTTTCAGTGCCGCTGGTTCCTGGTCCGCAAATTCCATCAGGCCTTCTACCTTCAGACATTCACAGTAATTATTGAATAAATCAACGATTCCGTTCCAGTCCGGTTCCTTCTTGCCTAATCCACTCATGGTCTTATCCGAGTAGAACTCGTCACGGAGTGCATCCGCGACACCGGCAGCTTCCAGATCGACCTTTCCGGATTTCAGGAACTCAAAACACTTTCCAACGAAAAGGATTGCTCCTCCCCGTGCTACAGCGTTCTCATATCTGAGTCCATCGACCGGGCTGTCTGTTAAAAGATTCTGGATGATTGCACCGCGTTCGGTATTCTCGATTACTGCCAACTCTTTGGAGTAGCCAAGTTCCTGCCAGAACATCTTGTCGATATCAAAAGCATAACTGTTAAATGTCATTGCCTTTACATCATCTGTTGATGCTGCGATCTTCTGGTTTTCCCCATTTGCTTCGATACCCTGGGTTAAAAGACGGAACGTTAAACGTCCCTTCATCTCGTTTGCCCCGGCTTCCGTAAATGTGATCAGAAGAAAGCTGTGTAACGCTTCGATCGGATCAACTCCGTTTTCCACCATTTTTCCGAGTGTATACAGCACGTTTTGGCACATACACTCTGTCTTTCCGGCACCAGGTCCGGCGATTACAAGTGCGTTACCGCTCATGTGGTGTACTACATCCTCCTGCGCGGAAGAGAGCTTCACCTTCGTAACCTTGCGCTCGTGTGTAACATCAAGCGCAAGTGCAGGTGTTTTGTACTGGCATTCAAAACGCCCCGGGCAGTACTTGCAGTCGTTTCCTTCACAGGTAATTCCCTGCAGGCGTTCTTCATACTCGGCTTTCGCCTTGTCATCCTGTTCGGACGTGATCCCCTCCGGAAGCGGCCAGACATCATCCTGAATAGATTGTGTTTTCCCGATATTCACCTCGATGTAGGAGCAGGCGATTGTACGGGATTCATTCTCCGGGACCAGGGTTCTGCCATACAGGATTGCGTTGTCATGGTTGGGAGAAATTCATTCCCAAGCACATAACTCTTTCCTGTTTTGATATATGCGACAGTAAGTGTTTCCCCATCGTCATATATCAGATCTGGGCGGATATCAATTTCATCCCCACTGTACGGAAGTGTTACTGTAACTGGCGAAGTAATCACCGATACCGGCTTTTCTCCATGTGTCAGCGTGAAAAATGTTTTTACCATTCTTTTTGCACTGGCTTTGATTGCTTCATCTTCCGCAGGAAGTGTGGAAAGCTGTCCAGCCGTGTCAATGATATCCGATGCCTCGCTGGAATCATATTCTCCGGATAAAATGCCCTTGATCGTTTCCGTAACGATAGAGTATATTGTCAACGAGTTGGAGATTTCCGATTTTGTCTCAATCTCGCCAAATGAGTACTTTCCTCTGTTTTCACAGAATGCCTCTTTGGATAAGTCTCTTTTTAAAATTTTTGCCATAGTAGTAGCTCCTTTCGAATTTTAAATTTGTTTACATCAGGAATATGAGATGAGAAAAAAATGTTGTGTGGGAAGCGAAGAAATGCAGGATATGCTATTGGAGTACCAGATACAGAATGATGTATTCTACACACAAAAAAAGGAACCACATTTCAGCAGTCCCTTAATTTTTCTCTTTTCTATTGGCACTCGATCAGATACTTGATGGAACTCTGATGCTCGTTGTAAACAACGACCTCATCGTGACATAAGTAATTGATTCCTCCATACGCCCACAGACAGTCATAATCCGGACTGATTGCATGAAGCTGTGCTTCATTATCCGGAGTCCCTTTCCCTTCTCTGTAAATGTCATACGGTTTTCCGGTTGCGACATCAAAGATTCCAAGGAAAATAGAACCTACGTGTCCGGAGTTGTCGCGCCATAAATTTGACCCAGACGTATAGTTAAATGACTTCTGGGATGATGGGGCAAAATACGTTCCATGCCCAAACGCAGAGCCGCAATACGCAGCATTTGGACGAAGTACCAGACCGTTGATCATGATTGACCACCAGTTTTCCGTACCTGATCCATGGAAGAGTCTTGTCAGACCGTTATCATATCCGGTAATTCCACGTTTTTCGCAGAAATCATTCAGACTTTTTCTTGTTTCCAAGTTTGTGACCTTCCATGCTCTCTTATAACGGTTGCGATTATCGTAAGTATCCCCGCCGCCAGCATTTCCATGGAGCATGTCCATGATCTCGGCTTTTTCCTCTGCGGTTACAGGGCGCATTTCAATTCCATGCGCATCACAGATAGTTTCCTTTGCAGAAGAGACAATTCCCTTTCTTGCCTCAGCAATCTTTTCTTCCATAAGGTTGATTGCGTCTGTCTCCCTCCTGATGATTGCCTGGAAATCTTCCGGTTTTCGTGCAACCAGTTTCCAAAGGTTGTCGATACGTCTCGGAAGAACTTCATACACAATGCATAAGCTGTCATTAAATTCTTTTACTGACATTGTTTTTAAGTTCTTCTCCATGACGAGCAGCATATTTCTGGCGGTGTCAATGGAAATCTGGGGGATATCCATAATACGTTTGGTATCTACGGTATAATAATCCTCAAATGCCTGTCTGGACACTTCAACGAGGCTTGATACGATGTCTTCTGTATCCACATCCGGCATCTTCTTGTATTTCCCGTTTCCTTTTACAACAAGTTCTGACGGTGCCCTGTCGAATGTCAGACGGAATCCTCTTCTAATGAGCTTTCCATACTCATTCTGGAATTCTTCAATCGGGTATGGTCCAATCGCGCGTGCTTTCTGCAGCCCTACACGCACACCTTCCCTTCCCCTGATGATGGAAAATGTCTTTCCGTCTTCTCCTGCAACCAGCTTGATCTGTTCATTGATGCCTTTTTTGACATCCAACGCAACGTGGTGCATATCGGCATAACAGGTATTTGGAGGAGTTAATTCCTCCGGTGTAAAATTCATATTTTTTCTCATAGTTACAAATCTCCTTTCGATGTTGAAACTGTTTACATCTGTAATATGAGATGAGAAAACTTCCGGACCTTAACTTTAAAAACTTTGTGATTTCTTTTGACGATTTTTCAAATGGCTTAATATGTATAAAGAAGGCATAAAGGATCATTCTACAGTTGCTTGTACAAAGGAGGGAAAAAGAGATGGACGAGGAAATTGTTAGGGAGGAATACGAAAGGTTAATCAGGGAAATTGAGGAAGGAAAATCGGATGCGGTACACCGTGTCATGGAAGAAGATGAGTACGAAGATGAGTTTTCGCACAATGCAATCGATAAGATGCACGGCGTACTTTTCGACATGACAAAAGAATACCTCCACCAGAAACATCCAGGCGAGTATATTGTGGGTATCGACTGGGGTGTGTTTGTTTTATCTGCGGAAGAGGCAAGGAGACGCGGACTTACAAAAAATGGCGAAAGAACCGTATATTAACACCACCTTTTAAGGGCGGAATTTTCCGCCCTTATTTTTTTGGGGGGATTTTTTCAAAAAGTTTACAAAATCTTTTGACGATTTTTAAAATGGCGCAATATGTAAGGTGAGAGGGTGATAAAAAATCTTTTCCGTAACGATTGATCATTTTTTTACCACAGAAGGGAGGTATGACATATGACACTGATTATTTTAATTATCTTAGTATTCATTCTTGATTAACTTGCATCGCAGTTAGTTTAATGTGAGAAAGGAAATTTAAAATGTATTTTTATCTTCGTATTTAAGAAGCTCGGATGGAAAAAATCTGGGCTTCTTTTTTTTGTGCGGACGTTTCTGCAAAGAAAATCCCCCGAAACCGGATGTCGGAATCAGGGGGATTTTTTCTTACGCTTCTGTGTCGAATTTTCCAGGATCAGAAGAGGCATACAGCAGCATTCCCGGAAGGACGTAGCCGAGGTCGATGTCTGTTAACTCATCTTCCTCAAAGACTTCCATATTCAGGGAATCGCGTTTGCGTGCGCCAAGAATGGAACGGATGTCCGTTTCTGTTCCGCCATTGTTAAGGATACGGTGCAGTGTTTCCTCAATACAACCGGCAATATCGATCCGGTCGATCGACTGGTCTTTTGGAATGATAAAGCTGTACTCATCGTAGTCTCCCGTGAAAGCGTATGTTCCAATTGCTTCATCTGATCCAATATTTAATAGTTCAAGATATTTCTTTATTAACATAGCAAATCTCCTTTCAATCCATGGTTTATGTTTCATCATTAATATGAGACAGAAAAATATTTCTGCATTTCATATTGGTGGTGTAAACATTTTTTTAAACCGAAAGGAGCATTTTTATGGGAAACGGAAACAAAACCAGAAAGAAAAAACTATTTGTTGTAGTCGGCAAAACATCAACAGGGAAAGACACGGTCTGCAACTATATGAATCAGAGATATGGTATTAAGCCGGTCGTCAGCTACTCGACACGGGAAATGAGATCATACGAAAAGAACGGCGTGCAGCATTTTTTCATCTCTGATCAGGAGATGGATGAACTGGAGAAGAGGGATGATCTTCTCGCATGGACAAAATTTCCTAAAACCGGCATCCGGTACTGTGCAACCTTATCCAGTATTGGGGATGCGGAAACAGCAACCTATATTTTAAATCCCGATGGCATAGACTGGATGAGGGGACATGCAGATAACCTCAATGCGGAGATCATTGTTATTTACATGAATTTGCCAGAAAAAGCAATCCGCCAACGTGCCAGACTCCGCGGGGATGATCCGGAAAAGATCAAGGAACGTCTTGCCAGTGAATCGGAGGAATTCGATAAATTCTATGACTCCGGTGCCTTTGATTTTGAAGTGGATGCCAATGTCTGCAAGGTGAAGCTCTTTGACCAGATTGACCAGATCCTGCAGGCCAACGAAGTTTTTCCGGTTGCATAACAAGAAATATCAGAAGAAAAAAAGAGGGCAAACTGCAGTGTCCTCCTTTTTTTTTGAAATTTTTCCGCTATTTTCTTTGACGATTTTTTAAATGGCGCAATATATACCATATCAGGAAAGAAAGGAACGGGAAGCCGTGTGAGTACGACATATGGGGATACCTTCAGATTACAAAAAATATATGAGTAACTATGTGCCGCCTTCTCCTCTAAAGAAAAGGGCGGGCAGAAAGAAGAAGAAACGGGAGAAAAAGCGGAATGGTGTCATTCAGCAGCTGCAGGTAAATAACAAAGGGATAATTTCTGATGATCTTCCGGAAATCCGTGTTGTCGGCATGGAACGTAAACCAGATCGGAAAGAAAAGGCAAGGCGGACACGGACTGTACGTGACGGGAAACCGGAGGGAAAGCCCGGAAAAGAATTAACAGGGGAGCTAAAGAAGAAACCAGAGCATCCACGGGTCATGGGATCAAAGAAAAATTTAAAAAGATGTCCGGAGGGGAACCGGGCTGGAAAACCAAAAGAGGAACCAGAGAAGAAACTGGAGAGGAAACCGGGGCGAATACAAGAAAGGAAATTAAAAAAGGAACTGGGAAAGAAGCCGGAAGAAAAAACAGATGCGCTTCCGGAAAAAACATCTTTCCTTGATTTTTTTCTTTCCCTTTGCGACATCCTTGGCGCCGTCTGCCTCATTTTGTGTATTATGGCTGGGTTTTACCATGACATTTCGCAAGTTTCGGAAGCCGGCTACCAAACGCAGACGGCGGTGCAGCTTGTGGATGTCACCCGCACGGGGACAAAGTGTATTGACGGCTATATGTATGACGCATTTACCATGGAGATTGCGGGAGATAAGACCTTTTACGCTCCGGAAAATTCCATCAAATGGAATAAAGAGGGGATCGGGAAAAAACGTTGCACCATCAATACCATGACCGTATCCGACAGTTTTTCGTTTACCGAAAGCCCGTTTTTCTTTGCAAAGACAAGGGAAACGATCGGGGGTACGGAAAATTTCGGAGATCAGTTAAAAACCGGAGATACCATTTCCGTCTCTGTCAGCGAACACAAATCCTGGTTTCTTATAAGCCGGTATCAGGTCGATGTCCATATCATCCGCCAGCAATACTCTTTTGAAGGGGACAACAGTTTTACAGAGAAAGAAATACAGGATTCAAAAGAAATGGCAGAAAAGTTGTGTAAGAAAAAGAGAGCAAACGTCACTTCTTCTTTTCACTGTATCTTCAGTCAGCGAGTCCATGCCCCAGAAAAACAGGTATGGAAGCACGCAACCTCGGCCGTGTAAGACTTCACGGATTTTTTCTGTTACATATTAATGAGGTACAGGGATTTCCCTGTATCTTGTACCCCTTTTCTTTACCCGGTGCATTATCTGTGCCGGGTAATTTTTCTCGTACAGAAATGTTTTTTTTATCTCATATTCCTAATGTAAACAAAATTTTCGAAATGAAAGGAGATATGTAACTATGAGAAATATAATTAAAAGAAACGGATCAGAAGCTGCTTTTGACCCAGAAAAAATCGTAAAGGCGATCCAGAAGGCGAATTCATCTGTAGATGAGTTCGACCGTGCATCCAGAGGTGATGCTGAGACTGTTGCAAAACGTGTGGAAGAATTAGTTGACTCTACAGAACATGCTCTTGGCGTTGAAGATGTCCAGGATGCTGTCGAGCAGGAACTCATGAAAGCCGGTCTGTATAAGCTGGCAAGAAATTATACCGTTTATCGGTATAAAAGAGAAATTGCCCGTAAGTCAAATACAACAGATGAACAGATTCTGTCCCTCATTGAAAGAAATAATGAGGAAGTAAAACAGGAAAACTCTAATAAGAACCCGACTATCAACAGTGTCCAGCGTGATTATATGGCTGGAGAGGTCAGTAAGGATCTTACAAAGAGATTTTTACTTCCTCCGGATATTGTGCAGGCACATGAAGAGGGATTAATTCATTTTCATGATGCGGACTATTTCGCACAGCATATGCACAACTGTTGTCTGGTAAACTTAGAGGATATGCTCCAGAATGGTACTGTTATCAGTGGAACCGGTATTGATACACCACATAGTTTTTCTACTGCCTGCAATATTGCAACACAGGGGATTGCTCAGGTGGCAAGTTCACAGTATGGTGGACAGACGATTACTCTGTCACATTTGGCTCCGTTCGTACAGATCAGCCGTGAGAAATTCCGCAAGCAGGTAATTGCGGAATTTGAATCAAACGGTATGAAGTACACAGACGAGCAGGTGAAAACATCTACCGAAATGCGGGTGCGCGAGGAAATCAACCGCGGGGTGCAGATGATCCAGTATCAGGTGATTACCCTGATGACAACAAACGGACAGGCACCTTTCGTTACGGTATTTATGTATCTGGACGAAGTGCCGGAGGGACAGACTAGAGATGATTTGGCTGCAATCATTGAAGAAATGCTGCACCAGAGAATCAAGGGCGTAAAGAATGAGCAGGGAGTCTTTGTTACACCTGCATTTCCAAAGCTCATCTATGTGCTCGAAGAGGATAATATCCATGAAGATTCTAAATATTATTATCTTACGAAGCTTGCAGCACAGTGTACTGCAAAGCGTATGGTTCCGGATTACATCTCGGAAAAGGTCATGAAGTCTATTAAGACCAATGACCAGGGTGAGGAATTCTGCTATCCGTCTATGGGCTGCCGCAGCTTCTTAACGGTAGACCGCTGCGAGGAAAATGTTGCAAATGCCGGAAACTGGAAGAAAGGACATAAATATTATGGACGATTCAACCAGGGTGTTGTAACCATCAACCTTGTCGATGTGGCATGCTCCTCTGATGGAGATATGGATTTATTCTGGAAAATTCTGGATGAGCGTCTTGAATTATGCCACCGTGCATTAAGATGCCGCCACGAACGTCTTCTTGGAACACCGTCAGATGTTGCACCGATTCTGTGGCAGCATGGAGCACTTGCCCGTCTGAAAAAGGGGGAGCCAATTGACAAGCTGTTATATAATGGCTATTCAACCATTTCCCTTGGCTATGCCGGTCTGTGTGAAACCTGTAGGCGCATGCTTGGAGTTTCTCATACAGAAACTGAAAAGGGAATGCCATTTGCAAAAGCTGTAATGCAGCATCTTAACGATGCCTGTGCAAAGTGGAAAGCTGCGGAGAACATTGATTACAGTGTATATGGAACTCCTCTTGAGTCTACCACATACAAATTTGCAAAGTGTCTGCAGAAACGTTTTGGCATCATTAAGGACGTAACTGATCACAACTATATCACAAACAGTTATCACGTTTGTGTAAGGGAAAAGATCAACGCGTTTGAAAAGCTGAAATTCGAATCAGAGTTCCAGCCTCTTTCTCCGGGTGGTGCAATCAGCTATGTTGAGGTTCCAAATATGCAGAATAACATTCCTGCAGTATTATCAGTGATCAAATTCATCTATGATAATATCATGTATGCGGAACTGAATACGAAGAGTGATTACTGTATGGAATGCGGATATGACGGAGAAATCCAGATTGTCGAAGATGAACACAGCCATAAGCTTATCTGGGAATGTCCGAAATGCGGAAACCGTGATCAGAATAAAATGAGCGTGGCTCGTCGTACTTGCGGATACATCGGTACGCAGTTCTGGAATCAGGGTAGAACGCAGGAAATCAAAGAAAGGGTATTGCATTTATAAGACATGGAAAAACCCAAAAAAATTTTACGTAAAATGGAACGGGGTTCTAAATAAGGAACCCTGTTTTTTTTGACAGTTTTTATTATATTTTTCAGATCAGTAAATAAAATAAAGTATATGAATCAAGACAATGTATACAAGAACAAAGTAAACATTGTAAACACAGTAGGTAAAACTTGGTTCGTGATATGCTATAAAATCAATAGTTTATGGTAGATTATTCGAAAAAGATAATACGAAAATAACCACATGAAATGTAACATAAACTATTAATGTTGTAGACTTCTCAGATAAATTAAATTGTTGACTATACTTTTTGTGTAATGTGGATAACTTTAATTTTGGAAAATATGTTATTAATATTCTTAATTCTATTTTTGATACGACAAAAAGCCCATCCAGATGGGTGAGCTCTAATAAGTTATTAGTCTTCATATCAAGTTTGTAACTCCCTTGCTTTAACTCTAACCAGTCCAGGCAGGTTTCTTATCGGTGCAATAAAATCGAAGTTTGTATAAATTTGTTTGATTGCAAGCTTAATATTATCGATGCTGTTAGTGCTCGCAATTTTACTCATGTCCTTAAACTGTCGATCAGTTGGATTGATAGTGACAGATTTTGGAGCGAACTCTGAGTTAAGGATATCAAAGTAGTCGCGGATCTGTTTTTCAGCTTTAGCAAATTGCTTTCTCTTTTCAGCATAAGCGTCATAGGTCTCAAGTAAACGAATCTTAAAATATTTAGAGGACTCAGATTGGCTGATCTTAAAGATAGAATTTATAATATCATTAGACATAACCTTTATAATGTCTTTGACTTGAGTATATGTAGGAAACATTGTTTTAAGTTTAGACATATTGCAGCCATCGCTTAATTTCATGTTCTGTTTTCCAGGAACCTTATTCATTAAGCCACGAACAGTAAATCTAAGCTCGTTAATTCCCGGAAGTTTCTTAAGCTTGTCCAATAATATTTTAGACAGCACAATAAAGCCTTTACCACCAGCGTTGGCAGGTAAGGCTTTTGTGGTATAATAGTTTATAAAAATATCATAGGTACCATCCAAAGTGCCTGGACAGAAACAGATATAATCTTTTCTGCTCAGTATTCTGAGATTATTTAGAATGGTTCTTTCTGGAAGATCAAGGTACTTGTGTACTTGATATAGATCAAGTACACAATGTGCTTCAGAATTTACATCAAGGAAGTGCAGGTACATATAGACAAGAAGAGCATTGCGATTTAAAGTGTTGCCATTTCCAAACGCATTATACTCATTTATGTAAGTGACCTTGTTGTTTATGACTTCTACGCAGTTAGGTCGTAAGCCAACAGCTTTAACAAGAGCTTCAATGCTAATATTTACGCTGCTGGAAAGTCTTGGCTTTATAAGATTTATAGTTGGCATTGTACTTGCACCTCCTTTCATAATCACGATTTTTGCACAAATATATAGATAAATCAAATTTATACAAGCACTTAAAAAATAGCGACAACTTGGAAATGGCACTTTAGAAATAATGACATAGACTTGTTGCGCACTTGGAGGACAGTGACATTTTTGCGCAAACACTTAAGATTCAGTGACACTTTTTGCAAAGTTGGTGATTACACTTAGAAAATGGTGACAGATTTGCCTAAACACATGAGAAAAATAGACAAACTTGTAGGGAACACTTAAGATTCAGTGACAGATATATCATTGCACTTAGAAATTAACGACACATTTTTATTTTTTTGTGATGCACTTACAAAGTGATGACAGATTTCCGAGAACACTTAAAAATAAGAGACAAATTTCATTGGTAACACTTACGAATAATGGCATATTTTATGATAACACTTAAGAAATGATGACAGATTTATTTTTTTTGTAGGAATAGTACTTAGGAACCGGTGACAGATATATCATTGCACTTAGAAATTGACGACACATTTATAATAATGCAAGGGATCTAGTAATATGCTTATATAAACACTTAAAAATTTGTGCCATTTTTGTGCCAGCACTTAAAAAATGATGACACTTTTTCTAAAAATTGGTTTGCACTTAAGAACTGTGGACATTTTTTTAATAGCACTTAGAAATTGACAAAGACAAAGCCGCAAGCTCGTGACTTTAGTCATGAGTAAGGCGCCATTTCCTACGTTAAAAGTACAAGTTTTATTGAAAATAGTCATAACATATGGTATACTTTATATATGGATAAAGATACTATATTTTCAATCAATTCAGATGTTACGCATGGTAGGGGTTATGTATATTCCCTGCAATACCATATCGTTTTTGTGACAAAATACCGGAAGCCTGTTTTAACCGGGCAGGTCGAAGCTGATGTTAAAAAACATCTGCTTATTACACTGCAGTCCCTGGATATGGAACTGATCGCCATGGAATCCATGCCTGACCACGTACATATGCTTGTCAGCTGTAAACCACAGTTAAGACTTTCAGACGCAGTAAAAGTTTTAAAAGGCAACACCGCCAGATGGCTGTTCCTTTCACACCCTGAGATCAAGAAATCATTATGTGGCGGACACTTATGGAACCCTTCCTATTTTGTTGCTACCGTAAGTGAACGGAGTTTTGACCAGGTGAAAGCGTATATCGAGTCCCAGAAGAAAAAATAATCATACAGGAGGTGTTTATGGTAATCCACACAATGTATAAGCGGAAAATTAAACATTACAACCACATCTTTAATGATACTGTCCGTTTGTACCGTGGAGCTGTGGATTACCTTATCACTGTATGCATGGACCACTGGACAGAGGTTGCTGCCATACCGAAGGAACTGGAAAGGAAGACTTACGTGGAATCCATGATCCACAGGACAAAGGATAATCCAGTTGTCCCTTATGGCTTTGATGACAGGTTTTACAAGTTCCCGTCTTATCTGCGCCGCAGCGCCATTGCCACTGCAATCGGGAAAGTATCTTCCTATAAAAGCGGCCTTGCAGCATGGGAATCTTCTGATACGGAGGACCGCGGTCTGACACCGGGGCTTCCAAGAGCAGGATTTTCGTTCCCATGCATGTACCGGAAAGTCATGTATGAACAGACCGGGGACTATACCGCACAGATCAAGGTCTGGATACACAACACATGGGACTGGCTTGCTGTCAGCATCCGCAAATCCGATGTGGATTACGAACAGCATCACTGCCAGTACCGCAAGGAATGCGCACCGGTCCTTATGAAACGCGGGAAACAGTGGTCCCTCGATTTTGCATATGAAGAGTCTGTCGACTTAAATGAGACAGATATCCACGAGCAGGTAATCGTGGCTGTCGATCTTGGTATCAACAGTGCATGCACATGCTCTGTTATGCGTGCAGATGGCACGGTCGTTGGAAGAAGGTTTTTAAAACTTCCGGCAGAATACGACTCTCTGCAGCATAAGATCGATCATATCAAGCGTGCACAGCACCATGGTTCCAGACGTGTTCCAAATCTTTGGGCGTATGCAGACGGTGTCAATAAGGATATCGCTGTAAAGACAGCACAGTTTATTGCAGATACTGCCGTGCTGTATAACGCAGATACTGTTGTCTTTGAGCATCTGGACCTGGACGGCAGAAAACGCGGTTCAAAGAAACAGCGTCTTGCCTTGTGGCGTGCAAATGCTGTCCAGTCCATGACGGCAGATAAGGCGCACCGTCTCGGCATCCGCATCAGCCGTATCTGTGCGTGGGGAACCTCCAGGCTTGCCTTTGATGGCAGCGGACGCGTCCTGCGCGGCAAGGAGTCTGAAAAGACAGCCGGAAACTATAGTATCTGTGAGTTCCAGAATGGGAAGATTTATAACTGCGACCTCAATGCATCATATAACATTGGGGCACGGTATTTTATAAGAGAATTGTTAAAGACTGTTCCGGTGACGGAACAGCAGGGCATCCTGGCAAAAGTTCCAGGGTGTTCGAAGAGAAGTACCTGCACACTGTCTGATCTCATTAGTCTTAATGCAGTGCTGCGCGCTTAAACAGCGTGCAGTTACGGTGTTATCACTGTATCTTCAGTCAGCGAGTCCATACCCCCAGAGAAACAGGTATGGAAGCACGCGACCTCGGTCGTGTGAGACTTCACGACACAATAGAAACGGCACTTAGGAATTGGTGACATGTTTATATGTACACTTAAAAACCATAGACACTTTTTCATTTGCTTAAAAATACTGAAAACTATATAATAATTGCATTGGAGGGAAAACGATGCAAAAAATTTCTGTAGCAATTTTAAATGATATTATCAGATATTTAGATAATGATCTGATTGAATTTTATACAGACAATTATCAAAAGAATAAATATTTAAAAGAGTCGTTGTTTGATTATGTCTCCTACTATGTACAAACAGACATTCTGGATAAGGATCCGGAAGGACTATCCAAGCTGTTGACATTAAAAATGAGAGCAAGAACTAGACGAAAGACGCGTTATTTGCAGAAATGTAAAGATGATGTTGATCTATGCATATGGGAACATACAGATAATCTTGAAAAGTTTTTTGCACGAAATAAAGTATACTCATATACTGCATTGAATGCAGAGCAGAGAGCAACAATTTATGTAAATCAGACACTTGACGATATTATAGCAGAGTCATTGAAGCTTGTAGAAATTTGGTCGAAAGATGCCAAATCTAAAATGATTAAATGTCCCGGAACAGAATACATTACCGATAAAACAAAATGCAGCTATTTTGAGAACGATCTTTTGATAAATATATTACAAGTAATTAAAGAAAGATATCATTCTGACTTAAGTAGTCAGACCATGACATATTTAGATTATCTTGGTGATAAATCTATTCTTAGCGCATCAAGTACAAAGTTTCCGTTGAATGAAACTGGTGTGACACAAATTGAGATTAGAGATCCAATTAATTCTAATATAAAGACAGTGATTACTTATGATGGTACAAGTGCTGCTAAATATTATACATTATTAGATACGCTTGACGTAAATATAATCTCATACATAACGAATAAATCCATTCAGACTATCTCTGATTCAAGATCTATTTTGATTCCAGAGTCGGATTTGGTAAAAGCTGTTTTATTAAAAAATGGAACAAACCGTATTCTCTCGCAGAGAGATAGGGAACGCGTTAGGGATCATATTTATAAACTACAACATACAAGATTAGATGTATATCAGAATGACACAATCATTGCTTCCTATGGTTTGCTAGGCGATACTAAATTTTCACAGATCAATGGAATCAATTATATAGAATCATTTTCTAATCAGTATATAACAAAACAAGTTGAGGACGGTCTAATTACGAGATTACCTACTTATGCTGTAGATCGTCTCGATGATAACACGGCACAATTACTGTATTTACCGTTAATGCAACAGCGCTATAAGATCTACAGACTTATTAGGAATAAAGAGTATTCTTCCAGTAACGATTATACAGTAATTTTTAAAAGGATTGACTTTTCAAGATTTTTGAATTTTTCTAATTGTACAGTGACAAGAGAAAAAGAAATGATAGAGAATGCTTTGCAGGATTATGTAAATAAAAATCTTTTTATAAAGGAATTTAAGTATTCAAGAGTACAGGATGAATATAAAATAATTTTTTATGAGCTTTCTGAAGAAGAAATTGCTGACATTGAATACACATTTTATAATCAGGATCCTGCAAAGATATCTAATATGATTGTTGGAAATGTGCTGTCTCCTAGTATAGTAGACGCTGCGGCAGCAAGCGCTATAGAAACAACGTTTGCGGATACTGATCTAATTGAATGAAAAAATGAAACCTTCGGTTGAACTTACCGGAGGTTTTTTTTTTGTGTAAAAAACTTTATCTCATATTCTTTATGAAACAAATTTCAGAATTGAAGGGAGAAAATGAGATGAGTAAAGCAGATGAAGTATTTGTTGCCATGTGCAGGGATATATTAACAAATGGAACAGACAATAAGGGAGAGGATGTGCGCCCGGTATGGACGGATACAAATGAGCCGGCATATACACTGGCAAGATTTGGCATCGTCAACCGCTATGATCTGTCAAAAGAATTTCCGGCAATGACTCTTCGGCGAACCGCTATCAAGACCTGTACAGAGGAAATGTTGTGGATCTGGCAGAGAAAATCCAACAACATCAATGACTTAAACAGCACCGTGTGGGATGAATGGGCGGATGAAAACGGTTCTATCGGGAAAGCCTATGGATACCAGCAGGCGAAAATGCACGGATATCCGGAAGTAACTGTTACAGGAATCGTAAAAGCATTTCCGGATGTAACAATGCTTCCATATTTTAACGGAAAGTCCTGTGCGAAGACACTCGCGGTTGTTGGCTGTACGAATGAGAATAGCCAGTTTACAGGTCGTGTAATTGGGGAAAGAAATGGAGATATCTGGTACATGACACAGATTGACAAGGCGATTTATGATCTGGTCAACACCCCGTTCAGCCGCCGCATCATTGTTTCAATGTGGAATCCGGAGGAACAGAAAGATATGAATCTGGCTCCATGTGCATACGAAGTCACCTTTATGGTGACGGAGAAAAACGGGGAAAAATATTTGAATGCGGTCTTAAACCAGCGTTCCAATGACCTGCTTGCTGCTGGTAATTGGAATGTATGCCAGTATGCAGTTCTTGTGCATATGGTTGCAAGACATGTCGGAATGAAAGCCGGAGAGCTGGTGCATGTGATTGCGAACGCTCATATTTACGATCGGCATATTCCGATTGTGAAGGAATTGATCAAAAGGGAACAGTATCCGGCACCAGATTTCTGGTTAAATCCTGAGAAAACAAGCTTTTATAGTTTTACGGAAGATGACGTCCGTCTGGACAACTACCAGACGGGAGAGCAGGTGCGGAATATCCCAATCGCCGTTTGATACAATTTTATAGCAATTTTAAGAGGAGCCTTTTAAGGCTTCTTTTTTTTCATTTCATATTGGTATTGAAACGTAAACATATTGATTTGAAAGGAGAATTTATGAAAAGTATAGATACAGCAGAGTTGAAGGAGAGTGCGGATATTGTTTCTGTAGTGGAATCGACAGGAAGCCCATATCAATTCAAGGGAGAAAATATCCTTTGTCTGTGTCCTTTTCATAATGACCGTCATATTGGATCGGCCATGTTTGATGAAAAAACCGGATATTTCCACTGCTTTGCATGCGGAGCTGGAGGAAAGGGGGATACTGTTGATATCATCCGATATGTTCAGCAGGCGATGAACCTTGATTTTCGGGAATCCTGTGAATTTGTTGCAGAGTCATCATTTTCGGATATCAGCCAGTTTGAGACCGAATCGGAAGCACCGGATAAAAAGTTTCAGCGTATGAACCATAAGCGCTTGAAAGAACTGAAACTTGCCGGGGAAGAAAGGTGTGAGCCGGAATTTGATCCGAAAAACACGCAGGTTCCGGATGGCGATATCATCAATTTTGTCACAACAAAAGAAGAGGTAATGGAATATGAGAAAAAGGGATATTCTGCGCAAAAACAGTGGCAGGAGATTGACGGTACAGTCGTTCTTGCCGGATGGCTTATTTACCAGAGGGTAAAAATGTCCACGGCAAAACTTGCCATGGAAGATCCGGAAGCCTTTGCAGCTCTGTGCGCGTGGAAAAAACAGGAATTGCTTTATGAGATCAAGGAACAGGAAAAACAAGTAGAAGATACCGTTTTTGACCGTGATGAATATAACGATCTTATGAAGATCCTGAAAACCCGTGAACAGCAGATAGCAAAATTGTAAGCTAAAAAGGTTTCTCTGAAATGGAGGAACCTTTTTTATGTTGAAAAATTTGGAATTTGTTAAAACGTATATTTTGTTACACCTTTGAATAATAAGTGTAAGGATTGAAATAAAAAATTATGCAAAATGTTGGTAATTACTGTTGCAATTCATGCGGAATACATGGATTGAAGTAAGTAATGGTAAGCATATGGAGATTTTAAAAAAGGGTTATTTTTCAAAAAGTTTCCAAGATTCTTTGACGATTTTGCAGATGACGCAATATCTATAGTGTAAGAGTTAAATAGCTGAGCTGCCAGAGCTATCGGCTGGCAGAAATCCTTTCGATATTTGTTTACACTCCGGGGAAACCCGGAAGGGATAATGTGGATGCAGCATACGCTGTTCCGGGTTCGACTCCTGGGTATCTCTTTTAACTGCCACATACGGTTTTGTTTTTTTGCATTTTATTCAGCCGTATGCAGCCTGTGGAATTTTCCACTGGACAAAAATAACGATAACCGCCAGAATAACAGTAGCGTGCGTTGGCGTGAGAACTATCGGCGTACATGGTATGACTCCTTTCGTGCTTGGGCGCTTTTGCGTCAGGCAAAATACTTCTCCTTCCGGGGAGGGGTATGGGACAACAGGTTGTATGGTAATCACCATCTCGGGTTCGAGTCCTGGGTGTCCCATTTTGTTTCAACGGGATTCGTTGGACATTAACATGGCTTCGCAACCATTAAGATAAGGCGTATTACTACGAGAATCGTTTTGTGTGTTTTGGATTCCGCAGTTGAGTGCCTCCGTGGGGAAGATGTATCTCGCCTGTCAATGTTGGCTAATGTTGGTAGGAGATCGCAAGCAGTGACGCGTCGCCGGGGGCGCAAAGCACACACTTGTTTTTGGACCGTTAGCTCAGTTGGTTAGAGCAGTCGGCTCATAACCGATCGATCTGGGGTTCGAGTCCCTAACGGTCCATTCCTTAAAATTGGAGGGTAGGAAAAGATGAGTAATCTGTTATTTTTAAAAATTGCTGATATTGCAGTTACGTTCGCATTTCTTGTTTATCAGACATATTTGTACCAGAAGTATCAGGGTTGGAAAGTTCCTGTTCGGCACAAAATTTTTTCTGTTCTGTTCGCAGTTGCGGTGTTAAGAATTTTTGCGGCTGTAATTTTCTGTTCCGGTTAAGGGGATTTTTTAAAGGAGTGTGTTTGTGGAAAAGGAAAACAATTAAAAGAACATATGGGAAAAGAATGATATCTCTTCTATATTAAATGGTTTTTATCGGTTTTTAAAAATTCTTAAGAGATTACAGGCTTGGATCGTTTGCCAGCCTGTTTTTTTCATTTCATATTCCTGATGTAAACAAAAATTTGCTTCGAAAGGAGAAAAGTCATGGAAGGAAAAGAAATAACCAAAGAGGAAGTATTGGAATTGAGTAAAAACTACAACAGTTCATTCCATAATCATACAGAGGTGAGCCTTGGTGATGGCGTTACGACTGCAGAACAGCTTGTAAAACGCGCAGTTGAAATTGGCGCAGAAGTAATTGGCGTTTCCGATCACGGGAACTGTGCGAACTGGCTTCCGGTTTATAACGCTGCAAAGGCAGCTGGAATCAGAGCTGCACTCGGGGTTGAGGTTTATCTTGAGAATCAGTTAAATCCAGGAAGATATAATCATTTTCTTTGCACTGCCAAAAACTATGAAGGTGTACAGGATATCAGTCGTTTAGTATCAGCAGCAAACCGTAACCTGCAGAAACGCCGTAACGGAGATATGATTCCAGTTGTAACAGATCAGATGTTAAGCAAAATTGCAACTGGAAATGTAGTCGTGACAAGTGCTTGTATTGCCGGACCTGTTGCAGATCCGCTTATGGACTGGACAAGGGTTGACCGTGAGATTATAAAAGAAGTCAAAAAGATGGAAAAACTTGAAATTCCTGCGGAATCTGTCAAAGCCGAAAAAGTAGTTGCAAAATTTGATGATAAAATCGGGAAAATCAGGAATAAAATCAAGTGGCTTCGCCCACAGACAAAAGTTCCATCCTTTAAAAAGACGGAAAATAAAATCGCAAAGATGGAAGAGGGCGCAGATAAAGCGTTTCTACTGAAATCTCTGGAGAATGAAAAAACAGAAGCGGTAGAAAAAGCTGAAAGAGCAACGAAAGAACTTGAAAAACTGAAGACTGAAATTGATGAAATCAAACAGTCTGATAATTATAAGGATGCAAAAAAGCAGGTAAAGAAAGCTGTTGATATCCAGAAGAAAATTGATTGGTATAAGGAGAAGATTGAGGAGCTGGAAGCGTCCAAAAAAACAGAAGATGATATGATGCACGAAGCAATAAAGATTGCCCGTCACTATCAGAAACTTTTCGGGGATGATTTCTATATGGAAGTCCAGTATCATGGAATTCCTGCAGAGGCTTTTGTTTATTCGAGAGAAGCAAACGTTGCAAGAGAGCTTGGTATTAAACTGATTGCTGCAAATGATTCACACATTCCAACAAAGGAATATATGGAAGTCCGGACGATGCTTGAAAACATTCGTTATATCAAGAATGCAAAAGAGTATAAGCAGGAACAGGTTGGTGATTCGGAGTTATATATCAAGTCGGGAAGAGAAGTTGCAGAAGCTTTACTTCAGATTCTTAAACCGGATGAAGTGTTGGAAGCGATGGAAAATACAAAGGTAGTTGCTAATCAGATCAATATTGTATGGTCTGACAAAAAGCATTATCCGAGTTTCGAAAATGCGAAGGGATTGCTTCACAGCTATTGCGAAAAAGGCATCCGGAAACGTTATCCGGGTTGTTTCACAGCAGAAATGCGCAAGCAGATGGAATATGAGCTTGGTGTTATTGACCAGATGGGATATAACGACTATTTCTGTGAAGTAATCGATTTCATCAAATTCGCAAAAGACCATGCATTTAGGGATGCGAATGGGCATTTCATTTCTGTAGAGATTGGACCTGGACGTGGGTCAGGTGCTGGATCTATTGTATGTTATCTGACTGGAATTACGGAAATTGATCCGATGAAATATGGATTGAAATTCGAGCGTTTCTTAAATCCTGATCGTGTGTCAATGCCAGATATTGATACCGACTTCTCAAAACATGCAAGAGAGATTACGATCAAGTATGTAACAGAAAAGTATGGTTCTGCATCCGTTGCTGGTATCATGACGAGAAACAGCATGGGCGCAAAAAATGCGATTGACTATGCGGCCAAGGTACTTGGCCTTAAGAATTGCAGCGAGAAGCGGACGTATGTTCCTCTTGCCACGTCGATGAAAAAAGTGCTTCCGGATAAACCGGATGTGACGCTTAAAAAATACAAAAACATCATCGAGGAATGCTTTGGTGATAATGAGATTGCAATGGAGATTCTGCGGAGAGCAGAACTTCTGGAAGGTCTTACGACTTCTTTTGGAAAGCATGCAGCTGGAATTATCATTGGAGACGGATCTGCACTGGAAAATTATATTCCAATTATGTGTACAGTTGATAAGGATGGAACAGAATCTTTTGTTATTCAGGCAGACATGGTGCAGGCGGAAGCACAGCTTGGTTTTATCAAGATGGATTTCCTTGGACTTAAGAACCTGAATATTATTTCCTATTGTATGCAGGAAATCATGAAAAATAAGGGAGAAGTGATTGACCAGTATCACCTTCCATTTGAAGATGAAGTTTTCAAGTATATTTTTGCTGAAGGAGATACAAACTTTGTATTTCAGTTCGAATCTTCCGGTATGAAGAAAATGCTGAAAGATTTTAAGCCAACTTGTTTTGAGGATATCATCCTTTTAGTTGCATGTTACCGACCAGGCCCAATGCAGTTTTTAACAGACGAAGGGAACAGCGTAAATGTAATCAAGGTGAAGAATGGTATTACTCCGGTAACTTATCTTGTGCCAGAACTTGAACCAATCTTAAAAGATACCTATGGTGGAATTATTTATCAGGAGCAGGTAATGACGATCTGCGTACAGCTTGCCGGATATTCGATTGCGCAGGCAGATGAAGTCCGCCGATATATGAGCAAGAAAAAGACCGAAAAACTGGAGCATGAAAGACCTGTATTTATTTATGGAGATGAAAGCCGTGGCGTTCCGGGATGTGTAGCAAAAGGAATTCCTGCTGAAAAAGCGGATGAACTTTTTACAATGATGGCAGACTTTGGGCGATATGCATTTAATAAGGCTCATGCAGCTTGCTATGCTCTTGTTTCTTATAATACTGCATATCTGAAGTATCATTATTTCAGAGAATATATGTGTGGTGTGATGACAGAGCAGGGTGATAAAACAGCGCAGCTTGTTGAGGATTGCCGCAGGCGTCAAGTACAAATTTATGCACCGGATATCAATATTTCGGATGTAAATTTCCATTTATATCAGAATGGTATCATTTTCGGACTCACAAACATCAAGCAGGTGAATAACTTTGCAGAGAAGATTGTTGAGGAAAGAAAAACAAATGGTGCATTTAATTCTGTTGAAGATTTTGTACAAAGAATGCGTCCGGATGCTGGGGTCCTTGAAGCTCTTTGCATGTCAGGGGCTATGGATACATTTGGGATTGATCGCGCAGTGTTACATGATTACTGCAAGAAATATTCTGAATGTTACAAAAATGAACAGACATGTAAAGAAAAACTTGAAAATCTGAATGCAGTTGATATTACAGATTTTGATGAGAAAGAAATCAAGAAACATAACGGGTCTGTAAAAACGGCAGAAAGCAATCTTGCAGAGGCATCTCGTGAACTTTCTGAAGTAACATACGATCGGTCACTTGTGATGGAGACATCTGAAAAACTGGATGGGGAGATGGAATTTCTCGGCCTCTGGGTATCAGGAAATCCTCTGGACGATTATAATCTGACAGGATATTCTACATGCGATATGGAAGAGGGGAAGGCGACGGTTGCAGGAATTGTTTCCGGGCTTAAGACAATGCAGAGAAAATCGGATGGTTCTGTAGTAGGCATGAAATTCACCTTAACGGATAAGGATTCCGGTAAAATCAGCGTTGTAATTTTCAATAAAAACTATGAGGAAGTTAAGGATATTCTTCAAGATGGGGCTGTCCTTGCAGTTGAAGGAAAAGTAAAGGATGATCCAGACTGGGGAAAGCAAATGACAGCGTATTCAGTAGCTCCGATTGTTAAGAAGGACTCGTATATTCTTTTTACTGTAAAGGATTATGAAGAAAAAGCAAGATTATATGATTTGCTTCAGGGTTACAAGGATATTGCTGGTTGTTGTATTCTTATTTTCAATGAGATGATGCAGGAAACACAGTCTGCATCGTTCCGTGTAAGCAAAGATATTTTAAACCGTCAGGCTGTAAAAGCAAGAATGCTTCCGATGGCTATGGCTGGTTAGAAAGATTTATGAAATGGCTGCCTTTGGGCGGCCATTTTTTTAAGAAAAATAAGGTTGATATTTTTGCATTTCATATTGATGGTAAGGAGGAAAACGGACTTTATCTTAATATTGTTCGTGTTCTTTCTGACTACCATCACAAGATGATAGTCGTTAAGATTTCTTCTTTCAATGTGAATGTTTACAATCTCGGAATGCAAAAGTGTTCCAGGGAACAGTGCTGGCACACGTACCTAGTGGGAAACTGCTTGATATTTCCGGTCCGATTCTGGAATGTTCCCTTTGCGTGGCATATGCTACGCATGAATTTCTAATTTTTTTCATAATCCATTATACCTTTTAAATAACGGTTCGATCGTCAGGAAAGGATCGGGAGATCTATCTTCCGTGCCGGACTGCGCCCGTGCATTGGCGTGAAAGAAATCGGTGTACGGCTTTCTCCATCTAGCCCCGCGTGTTCTTCGGAATATGCGGGGTTGGTTGTTTTTTTGTTTCATATTAAAGGTATAGATATCAAAGTCAACGAAAGGAGAAATTGTGACTATGAGAAGAAATGAAACAAAAGCCATAGGAAAACCTCCTCCTGATTGAAACTTTTGTGTAGGTAAAGAAACAAGAGTTTCAACAGAAGAATAGGAGCAATATTATGAATTATAGAATTAGTAAGAAAATTTATAAAAGAGCAGACTCTAAACTGAAATCGTTTATTGTAACAAATCACGATAAGCGTACAACATATGATATTGCGAAAGAAGAAAATATCCTTTCTGGTTTAGAAAGTAGTATTTTTATTTCTAAACAAAATAAATGGACAAAGCGTATAAATGATATTGTTGATGAATTAAAAGCGGAAGGGCAATGATGATATGGTATATTATAGGAAATTATTTTTAGACAGATGGAAAGAACTTGAAAATGTCGTTCATCTTGAAAAGTAAGAAGCGAATTAACTTCTGTCTTAAATGACTTTTTAAAAGAATACCCTAATACAATTAAACCGTTATATTCATAAAAAGGAGAACATGCAGTGATGGGGAAATATATGTATGATTGTTACGATAAGGATGAAAAACCTTTAGGAATTTTCTTCGAGGATGGAACAAAAGAACTTTTAGAACACCATCCTAACGTAAAGTATGTAAGAGGTATGGATGCTGTAACAAGGCTTCCAGTTTGGCACGAAGTTAGAGAAAATGGATTATTTTCTTACAAGCCAAAGAAAAAGAATCATTATGATGAACAAAATTGGTCTTATAGTGATTTTATATGATAGAAATGAAACGATGATTTCATCAAGAAAATAAACAGGATAAAGACATGGCTTCGGCTGTGTCTTTTTTTATTTCATATTAGTGATGTAAAACAAAATTCATCATCGAAAGGAGAAAAGAGATTATGGGAAAAGAGAAAACAAAAATCATTGGGAAACCTCCTCCTGATTGAAACTTTTGTGTAGGCAAAGAAACAAGAGTTTACAGGGCTTTTAGAATTGGAGGTAGACATGGAAAAAAATGATAATAATATCCAATTAGCTTTCTTAGGTGGTATGAAAGCTGGATTAGAAGCATTAATTCATGGACTTGAAGTAGTGGCAGAGAATAATAACGGGCAAGTATCATTTGAGTTTGTTAAAATGGTTTCTGCTAGTACGATAGCTGATGTAGAATTAAAATTATCTAGTATAGAGAATGGAAAAGGTCTTATAGATGTTTTAAATAATAATAAAAGCAAAAATGAATCAATGATTTATAATACTCAGGATTTGTCAGAAGGAGAGATGTATCATGGTAAAAATTAAAGATGGAAATTATATAGCAATATTCTATGATAAAATGATTGAAGTAAAGGCAGATTCAAAAAGAGATGCTTATAATAAAGCAAAAAGATATTTTGAATCAAGAGAACATAGAGAATTATTTGATAACGAGCTAAAAGTGTGTAAGATACCATCTATGATATGTGTTCTTGATGAGTGAATGAAACGATGATTTCATCAAACAGGACAAAGACACGGCTTCGGCTGTGTCTTTTTTTATCTCATATTCCTGATGTAAAATAAAACACAATCGAAAGGAGAATTTGCAACTATGGAAGGATATGAATTTTATAAGCAAATAAGAGAGGTCTTGCCGGAGAATTTTGTTGACCGTCGGGAAGGGAATATGCCGGGTGCTGGAGATTTGTATATTAAGAAGACTGCGGAGTCGGAGGAACTGGTTAAACATTACGATTTCCCATCAAGTGTATCTACTTTTGAAAGTCAGACGGAGCCGTTTGGTGTTTGGTACGAGATTTACGGTGGTTGGCGTGAAGAGTATGAGGCTCGGTATCAGAAACTTCAAATCGAAAGCCTCCGCGCAGAAAAAGAGATGCTTAAGGAGAAAAACGAGCATTTATTGGATCGTCTGCGGCATGAGACGATTACCGCAGAGGGATCCGTCTGTATAGAGGTAGTTTTTGGCAGACACAACAGCTCCTGGGAGATTAACACTTCGTCCATTCTCACAAAGCTTATCCAGGAGGCCGGGCGCTGGTGCGAAAGCTGCGCATCCGATCTCTTCATCCGGTGGGGAGTAATCCAGAAAGGTCTTGAAAACGCAACGGTTGAGCCGGGAAAGTATGTGTTTGCTTTCCGGGAAAGCGGAGTGGATGGAAATTGCGAGTATAAGAACTATTCTGATGCTCACGGTTCTTATGGTTCTTGCGACTATTACCGGGCTGTGTGGATTCTGGATATTTCCATTTCAGAAGACACGATTACCATGCAGTTGAAAAAGAAAATTTAAACCAAAACCGTCGGAATTTCCGGCGGTTTTTCTTTGCATAGTCTGGTAAACCACAGGTATACTTTACACATTGCCATATCCATGGTAAGATAAAACCATCAAAAAGAAACAGCGCAGGAAGCGCAGAAAGGAAATAAGCCATGAGAACCGTATTTACAAACCTTGAATTGCATCGCGAACGTTTACACTCTGCAGATGGACTCCATCTTGAAGAATTAAAAGTCATGCCTTGCAGTTTAATGCCGTAAGTACACCCGGGTCTTTTCTTTTCCGTGTATTACCGTTTCATTTTCTGCAAAGGCAGGGAATCGGAACGGTATTTTTATATACAGATTTTTGAAAGTGCCGTATTACCGTTTTGGAGTAGTACGGTATTTTTTATTTGGAGGAAAAGATCATGCCAACAATTGATATGCCGGCAACAGGAGAGAATATTAAGAAAATAATAGCGGATAGCGGAATGGGTATCCAGAAAGTGCAGGACGCATTTGGATTCCGGACACCGCAGGCGATATACAAGTGGTACCGGGGAGCAGCGATGCCAACTGTTGACAACCTGGTGATTCTGGCATCGCTGTGCAAAGTCAAAATCGACGATATTATTATCGTCAACAAATAATAAACGTTCCATCAAACTAACAGGAATAGGTGGCCGGCCTTTCAAGCCGGAGATACCGGGTTCAAGTCCCGTTGGGATCATTCGGCCTCCTTAGTCTAAAGGTCAGGACACTGGCCTCTCAAGCCGGAGATGTAGGGTTCAAGTCCCACAGGAGGTACTGTGGCCATAGGATAACGGTCAGTCCGTCAGATTGTGGTTCTGAACATGAGGGTTCGACTCCCTCTGGTCACATATGTTTGCGTGTCCGAGCTGGTTTATGGTGCCACCCTGCTAAGGTGGTGTGCGAGAGTACCGCACCGAAGGTTCAAATCCTTCCGCAAACGTTAATAATGAGCAGGCTGTTTATCAAGCCTGCTCATTTATAATATCCGGCAGCAGCATCCGGTCATCTATGTAGTAGTCACAGGTGACCTTACGGCTGTTGTTGCCGTTGCATTTCCATTCCTTAAGATAAGCAATAAGTGCATGATTTGGCTGGCCGAGCTCCGGCCATTTGCTGTAGCAGAGAGTGCCATCAAAATCTACAGCAATGGTCTGAAAATCAGTCTTACCATTATTCTCCATTGTGATCAGCTCCTTTGCACTGTGTCTGGCCGGGATGATAACAGAAAATGTTTGTCACCGGCTGATGAAAGAAATCAGCAATTCTCATTGCATAGAGCAGTGATGGTACATGTTGTTTTTCAATATTTTTAATATCTTTATTATAAAGAAGAACATAGTGCCTGATACGTACAAAACGTTTTGGAGGAACATGCATTAAAAATCGACG
>OLGH01000654.1_pt1 | contig 40371 bp, 32 predicted proteins | sample 1604851 | NCBI WGS metagenome assembly OLGH01 (sample SAMEA3888894, study PRJEB22519) | human gut metagenome | biome: human gut; feature: human-associated habitat; material: faeces | place: Denmark | collected 2010 | reverse complement strand
CAGAGCAAGCCACTGTTCCAGAGCAGCAGAGTCAAAGCCCGGGCCGATGGAGGTGTTGAACAGCACCTTGCCTGCGCCCAGCTGTGCAAATTCGTCCTTGCCCAACAGCAGTACGTTTTTGTTCAGGCAGGTGAACACCACCTCGCTCTCGGTCAGCAGCTGTGCCAGCGGCTTATAGGCCATGCCCACAGCTTCGGCATCCGGCTTGCGGGTGCGGCTGTAATAGGCAATGTCGGCGCCCATGAACTGCAGCGCGTCGGCGATCATTTTGCCGGACACACCCAGCCCGATGATGCCTGCCTTCAGCCCGGTGATCTCCACCGGCTCGTCCCGCAGCATGGGCATCCCAAAACCGTGCAGGATGCCGGTGAGCTCATGCAGGACGTACTCCACAACGCCGCGGTCGCCGTAGTCCCGGATGCCCAGCACTTTGATGCCGCGGGTGCGGGCGTAGGCGATATCCACATTGGCGCTTTCCTCAGAATACAGGCTGCAGCACATGCCGATGTAACGGATATTCGGGCAGCGCTCGATCACATTTTTGCCCATGCGGGAGGTGTAGCTCAGAAGTACAGCATCGGCATCTCCGATGCGCTGCACGATCTGGTCATCGCTGGCCGGGATATCGCGGTACAGCACCACTTCTTTTGCGTACTGATGCAGCGCTTCCTCGGCGGAAGGAATCAGGCTTACCGGCTCAATGGCCACCAGTTTGTTGAACATCTGCAAAGCCCTCCTTTAGTAGAAGCATACAGGGGAGGAGAGGTTGCGCAGCAGGGCAACTACGCTCCAACCGGCAATGGCGCTGGTGGAAGAGCAGATATCCACCACGGCCTTCACGCCCTCGATCTCGGCGGTGATGCGGTGGTCGTCGCCCACCCAGCCGGGTACCGAGTGCATGGTCACGCCGGTGATCTCCGGGCCGATGGTGGCCAGCGAGGTGGCAACAGCCACATTCACGCGGCGGGGGAAGGTGGCAATGGCCTGCTTGGCATTGCCGGTGAACACGGTGGTCTTTTCGGTATCGGTCAGCAGGTGGTCGGCCCATACCGGCGTGTTGCGGAAGCCCTTGGCTCCGGTGTGGGTCTCAATGCCTGCCGTCTCGGCCAGCTTCTGCGCCTCGGCCATCAGAGTGACGGTCTGCAGCACATCAAAGCCGCCAATGGCACCGCTTGCCAGATGCACCTTGGCACCGCCCTCCACGGCAGCGGCCTTGACCTGCTCGTAAAAATCAAGGTCCGCAAAGGCACCAATGGAAATAATGACCAGATTCACGCCTTTTTTCAGCACAGGCACAGCCATGGCGCGCACAGCCTCCACCGAAGCAGTCTCCACAATGTATTCCGGCTGCAGTGTCAGCAGAGCATCCACATCATCACAGACGGGACAGCCTACCTCGGCGGCAAGTTTTTCTGCCGAAGCACGGGTGCGGCTGGTCACGCCCACCAGCTCATAGTCCGGCAGCAGACCGTTCTTCCATGCGTTGGCCACAATGCCGCCCAGAAAGCCGCAGCCTACAATGCCAAATTTTGTTTTCATATCCTAAACTCCTTTTTCTGCTTTTTCCAAAGAAAGCAGCATATTCCATTAAAGTATATCATATCAAAACAAAAAATGATATAATAAGGCGCAAGAAAGGAGAAGGCTATGTCGAAAACAAAGGAGCTTTTCTGGACGTTTTTCAAAATTGGTGCGTTCACGTTTGGCGGCGGTTATGCCATGGTGGCTTTGCTGCAGAATGAATTTGTGGAAGAAAAAAAGTGGGTGACAAAGGAAGAATTTCTGGACATGGTGGCAATTGCGGAGTCTACGCCCGGCCCGGTGGCGGTGAACAGTGCCACCTATATCGGCTACAAGATCGAGGGTGCGGCAGGTGCGGCAGCGTCCACGGTGGCGGTATGTCTTCCGTCCTTCGCGGTCATTTATCTGATCTCGCTGTTCTTTGACCAGTTCCTCCGCCTTTCGGTGGTGGCAAGTGCGTTCCACGGCATTCAGGTGTGTGTGATCTATCTGATCCTCTCGGCGGGCCTGAAAATGCTGAAGCAGCTGGAACGGAGTGCTTTCAATATTGTCATCCTGACCACGGTTGCGGCAGCGATGGTGGGCTGTTCCATTGCAGCAGTGTCCTTCTCTTCCATTTTTTACATCCTGTTCAGCGGTGCGGCCGGGCTGCTGGTGTATGCAGTACAGCAGCTGCGGAAGGGGGAGAAGAAGCCGTGATCTATGTAGAACTTTTCTGGAATTTCCTCATGATCGGTGCGCTGTCCTTCGGCGGCGGCTACGGGATGATCTCGCTGGTGCGGGAAACGGTCTTAGGACACGGCTGGCTGACGGAAGGCGAATTCCTCAGCTTCATTGCCGTGTCGGAATCCACACCCGGCCCGCTGGCCATCAATATGGCCACCTTCATCGGTGCTTCACAGGGCGGCTTCTGGGGCGCGCTGTGTGCCACGCTGGGGGTGGTGCTACCGTCTTTTGTGATCATTCTGCTCATTGCATCGGTGCTGCAGAACCTGATGAAGTATGCGGGAGTCAACGCAGTTCTTGGCGGCGTTCGTCCCTGTGTGGTGGCGATGATCCTGGCAACTGCAGTCAACATGGCGCTTTCTACGCTGGCCGGGTTTGCAGCGGACAAGGCAGGCATTGCGCCGGATCTCCGTTCCATTGTGGTGTTCCTGCTGCTGTGGGGGCTGCATGCCCTTTGCCGCCGGAAAAAGGGCAAAGCACCATCGCCCATTGGGATGATCCTGCTCTCTGCAGGACTGGGCATCCTGTTCTGGGGAGCATAAAAAATAACGCGCCGGGTGGTTCTCGTTGAACGATCCGGTGCGTTTTGTTGTAAAAAGCCGGGCACAGGAAAACTCATGGCTCCCTGTGCCCGGCTTCAGCTTTTATTGGAATTTAGGCGCTGTGCGATCAAGCGGCAACAGAAGAAGCAGCTTCGCTGGAAGCAGCCTCACTGGAAGCGGCCTCAGAAGAAGCGGCCTCGCTGGAAGCAGCCTCAGAAGAAGAACCGTTCTCCTCTGCAACAGCGGAAGAAGCGCTCTCCTCGGCCTCAGCAGCAACAGAAGTGCTGGTAGAAGCAGCCTCGGAAGAGGATGCAGCAGTGGAGGAAGCAGAACCGCCGCAAGCGGTCATGCCAACAGCCAGAGCCAGAGCAACAACAGCAACACAAACATTCTTGAGTTTCATATCTAAAATCTCCTTGCCATACGCAAATGTATTTTGCAGAAGGCCCTACAGGAAGTGCCTTTCTGCAAGTGGATATTCTAGTCTTTTTTGCGAAAAAATCAAGAGTTTTTTTGGCTAAGAAGTGAGATTTCAATGATAATCTACGATTTTGTTATAATTTATCGCTAAAAGTCAAAGAGTTTTTGTTAAACTGATCGAAGCGCGGAGAGACTCAGGAAAGAATTTTTTACCGCGTTGTAATCACTTTGTAATTTCTTTCGTTGTTTGTTCCCTTGAATCAAGACGGGAATGCATGTTCCCTAAAGAGAAATAAAGAAATGCAAAAGTGAGGATGATGCGGCTCCGGAAACGGAAAAGAACCATTTGTCACCTGACAGTTGACCTGCGGAGAAAGAAAAGATGGTAAACTTTGTGCAGCGAACCTGAACAAAAATATCAAAAAATGACAAGTGCTATTTGAAAGTGATTTTTATTGGACATAAAAAGCGGATAATACAGACAAAGCAGGGGATGAACGGGCTCCCTGAAAATAAAACATGTGTTTTGGAGGAAATAAAGATGAAGTACTATGTTACATTGACCGGACTCAACTACCGCTTCGGCACTCAGCCGTTTACAGTAGGCCAGAAGGTAAAACTGGTCAAGGAGCCGGAGAATGACTTTGACCACGAAGCCATCCGCGCAGAACTGCCGGGTCTGGGCAAGGTGGGTTATGTGGCCAACAGCACTCACACCGTGCTGGGCGACTGTTACAGCGCAGGCCGCATCTATGATAAGATCGGCGCTGCTGCCACCGCAAAGGTGAAGTATGTGCTTGCCAATGCGGTGGTATGCAGCGTAAAGGCGGCGGATATGGGGCAGGCTGGCCTGCCGCCGGTCGATCCAGCTACGGGTCTGCCCTTTGGCAACGAAGAAGATGCAATCGCATTCTGACAGAAAAGCCCATCACACTGTATTTTGTGTGACGGGCTTTTCTGCACCTTTTTGCTTCGGCGCACATACACCGGGCAAAGGGGGAATGTATCGTGAACCAGATCGTTTTCACTGCGTGGGTGCTGCTGTTCCCGGCGGCGTGCACTACACTGGGGGCAGCAGGCGTGTTTTTGCTGCGGCGGCAGTCGCGGCCCTGCACGCAGCGCATCCTGTGCGGCATGGCAGCAGGCATCATGCTGGCGGCCAGTGTGTGGAGCCTGCTGCTGCCTGCTATCCAGCGCGGACAGACTTTGCCGCTTCCGGCATGGATCCCATCGGCAGTGGGGCTTGTGCTGGGCGCAGTGGGCCTTTTGCAGGTGGAACAGTTTGCCGGGCAGCTGCTGGCAGGCGGGGCCGGGCACGGCGGACGTATGGTGCTGGCTGTAACATTGCACAACCTGCCCGAGGGTATGGTGGCGGGCCTTGCCGCTGCACTGGCATTGACCGGGGAGCCGGATGCCATCAGCGGTGCACTGGCGCTGAGCCTTGGCATCGGCCTGCAGAATATCCCGGAAGGTGCAGCAGTCAGCCTGCCGCTGGCCCATAACGGCCGCACCCGCAGTCAGGCGTTTTTTGCGGGAGCGGCTTCCGGGCTGGTAGAGCCGTTGGGGGCATTGCTTGCCTTTGCTCTGGCCGAATGGGTCAGTACTGCGCTGCCGTGGCTGCTCAGCGCGGCGGCGGGCTGTATGGTGTGTGTGACCGCACAGGAGATGATTCCTGAGGCGGTGGAACCGGATGAAGTGGCCGGTGTCATCAGCATCGTGCTGGGGTTTGCGCTGATGATGGCACTGGATGTGGCCCTGTGAAAAAAGGACTGCTGCATCGTTTGACGCAGCAGTCCTTTTTGGTGAGAAGATTTCAAATGCCCTCCGCTTTGCTTTGGGCAACGTCAGAGGAAAAATATTTTTTATTTGCAGTTCCGAAACGCCTGCGGGTGTTTCGGAACTGCTTTTTCACGGGAAGAGTTATAACCGAAAGGGCGTTGCTTTGTTCGAAATTGATTATGCCGCCTGTGTCTGCTGCTGGTTCTGACGCAGATGCCGCCGCACTACCAGCAGACAGCCGAGATGCACCAGTGCGGTCAGCGTCCAGCTGATGGGGTAGCTGATGTACAGCATAAAGGGGGTGCGGTTCAGCTGGAAAATGGTGGCGATCCATACCAGCCGCAGTGCGCATACGCCCACAAGGCTTACCACCATGGGCAGCACGCTGTAACCCAGCCCGCGCAGGCTGCTGGCCAGCACGTCCATGATGCCGCACAGCAGATAGGAGCCGCAGATGATCCTTAACCGCTCGATGCCGGTAGCAATGACCGCGGTGTCCGAGGAGTAGAAGCGCAGCAGCTGGTTCCCTGCCAGCGCTGCGCCGCCGCCCAGCACAAGGCCGGTCACCACGACACACAGCAGACAATTGCGGATCACCCGGTCAAGGTTGTGGTACTTGCGTGCGCCGATGTTCTGGCTGGTAAAGGTGACAGCGGCCTGCGCAAAGGCGTTCATGGCGGTATACACAAAACCCTCCAGATTAGAGGAGGCAGAGTTGCCCGCCACCACCATGGAGCCGAAGGAGTTGATGGAGGACTGGATGACCACGTTGGAAAGGCTAAACACCGTGCTTTGCAGCCCGGCAGGCAGACCGATGAGCAAGATCTGCTTCAGCGTCCCGGCGTGGAAGGCCAGCCGCCGCAGGTCCAGCCGCAGCGCACCCTCCTCCCGGACGAGCATCCCGGTCACCAGCAGCGCGGACACGGTCTGGCTGATGATGGTGGCCAGTGCCACGCCTGCCACGCTCATGGAAAAGCCGATGACAAAGACCAGATTCAGCACCACGTTGATGACGCCGGCAGCGGCCAGACAGTACAGCGGGCGCTTGGTGTCGCCTACGGCCCGCAGCAGCGCACTGCTGAAGTTGTACAGCATGGTCATGGGCATTCCGATAAAATAGATCTTCAGGTACAGGGCGGAAAGACCGATCACATCCTCCGGGCAGCTCATCAGCTCCAGCAGGCCACGCGCGGTGCAAAAGCCCACCACCGCCAGCAGCACGCCGCTGACCAAGCCCAGCGCCACGGCGGTATGCACCGTATCCTGCACGCCTTTTTCGTCCCGGGCACCAAAGCACCGGGCTGCCACCACGTTGGCACCCAGCGAAAGCCCGACGAACAGGTTGACCAGCAGATTGATCAGCGCACCGTTGGAGCCAACAGCGGCCAGCGCCGTGCTGCCCGCAAAGCGCCCCACCACCACAACGTCGGCGGCGTTGAACAGCAATTGCAGAATGCTGGATGCCGCCAGCGGCACAGAAAACAAAATGATCTTTTGCAGCATGGGCCCGCTGGTCAGGTCTGCGGAACGGCTGGTCGTAGCCATGAGTTATCTACCTCCTATAATAAACCTGAATTGACATAGCAATTGCCTATTATAGCGCGATATTAGGTAAAAAACAAGAGGTAAAGCGTCCACTTCCTCCAAAATCGCCAAATATCAGCCGCCAGGCACGGCCTGCAATTGAAAAATGCTGCCCATACTGCTATAATAAAGCGGTACACCCGTAGAAAACGGAGGAAGTTTTATTTATGTATAGGAATCGGATCAAACGGCTGCTGGATATTTTGCTGTCGGCCTGCGGCATCCTGTGCCTTTCGTGGCTGTTGCTGCTTTTGGCTGTTGCCATCAAGCTGGACTCGCCCGGGCCGGTGTTTTTCCGGCAGAAGCGGGTAGGCATCGGCAAGCGGCATTTCCAGATCCTCAAGTTCCGCACCATGCGCATCGACACCCCGCACGATATGCCTACCCATCTGCTGCACGACCCGGAGCAGTATATCACCCGCATGGGGCGCTTTCTGCGCAAGACTAGTCTGGACGAGCTGCCCCAGCTGTGGAACATCCTTGTGGGGGATATGGCAGTCATCGGGCCGCGCCCGGCGCTGTGGAACCAGTACGACCTGTTGGCTGAGCGGGACAAGTACGGCGCAAACGATGTGCGCCCGGGGCTGACCGGATGGGCGCAGATCCACGGCCGGGACGAACTGGAAATTGCCGAAAAGGCAAAGCTGGACGGCTGGTATGTGGAGCATATCAGCTTTGGGCTGGATGTAAAGTGCTTTTTTGGCACCATTACCGCCGTGCTCAAGCATGACGGCGTGGTGGAGGGCGGCACCGGCACTTTGCACGATGAAAAATAAGGCGCACCGCCGCCGTGCCACGCCTTTGCGCTGCGGAAAAATCGTTTGTGACAGATAGAGCAAGCCCGGAAGGTCTGCGGATCTTCCGGGCTTCCATTTTTACGGGAAGGGACTAAAGCGGAAAGCGGCATCTGCGAAAGCCCTGTTATTTTCGCCCTTTTCTGCGCATAATAAATCCGAAAAATGCGCAGGGAGGCCGTAAAATGTCCAAGCACAGCATCGTCAGGTGGATAAAGATGATAGGGGCTTATCTGCTGGTGGCAGCCGTGGCGGCGCTGGGCTGGCTGTGGTGCACCCTGCCGGAGCAGGTTTATCTGGAACCGGAACAGCCGCTCATGCTGCCGCGCTTTGGCTGGGTGGAACCGCTGCGCGGGCACGGCAGCCGCAATGTGGCCAGCACCCGGGCAGCGGGCAGCTATCAGACTACGCTGGCGCTGGGCGGCTGGCTGCCGGTCAAGACCATCCGCGCCACCGTGATGCAGCGCCCCACGGTTACGGTATGCGGCACGCCTTTTGGGGTGAAGATGTTCTCAGAGGGGGCGCTTGTGGTGGGCTTTTCCGAGGTGCATACCGCCGCCGGTACGGTGAACCCTGCAAAGCAGGCGGGGCTGCGGCTGGGCGACCGGGTCATCCGCATGGGGAACACCGTCACCGAGACCAACGAGCAGGTCCATGCTGCGCTGGAAGCCGCTGCCGGTGCGGCGGTGGAGGTGGTCTACGTCCGCAAGGGCGAGCAGCGGCAGACCACCCTTTTGCCGGTGTGGGATACCCAGAACGCCCAGTGGCGGGCAGGAATGTGGGTGCGGGATTCCTCCGCCGGGGTGGGTACGCTGACCTTTGTGGACGCGCAGGCCGGGGTGTTTGCCGGGCTGGGTCACCCCATCAGCGACAGTGACACCGGCGAGCAGGTCGCCCTGCGCAGCGGCGAGATCGTGGCCTGCCAGATCGTGGGCTGCACCGGCGGCACCGCCGGCAGCCCCGGGGAACTGAAGGGCAAATTTATCAGCGACCACGCCCTTGGCAGGATCTGCATCAACGGCGAAAACGGCGTCTACGGCACGGTAAGCACCGCCATTGCCGGGCAGCAGACGGAGCTTGCCTTTGCGCAGGAGGTGCTGCCCGGCGCGGCAGAGATATTGACCACCACCAGCGGCGAAACGCCCCGCAGCTACCGTGTCTATATTGAAAAGGTGAACGATGCCGACCCGCGCCGCAATATGGTGCTGCGCGTTACCGACCCGGCGCTGCTGGCACAGACCGGCGGCATCGTGCAGGGGATGAGCGGCAGTCCCATCCTGCAAAACGGGCGGCTGGTGGGTGCGGTGACCCATGTGCTGGTCAATGACCCGACACGAGGCTACGGCATTTTTGCGCAAACCATGCTGGAACAGGCACATTCCGTGTCCGGAACGGATGCGGGAGCATAAAAAAGTAGGACATTCGAGCGGAATTTCCATAATTTCCCAAAATAAACCGTTGAACTGTCTGGAAAATTATGGTAAAATCCATGGTATTAAAGGAACTGCACACATTGGAGGAAACAACCATGGATAAAGTGAGATTCTTGATGTCGGATACCGGTGCTCAGATCACAGAAGCCTGCCGCGAGGCGCTGGAGCAAAAGGGCGTGGAAGTGACCGTTGTGGAAAAGGATGGAAATAAGGTTTTACAGAAGATGCTGGCCGTTCGCCCGCAGGTGGTGCTGCTGGATGCCTTTATGCCCGGGCTGGATGCACTGGCGGTCAAGCAGCGCTACAATGCCGCCGGCGAGCGCCACACCTCGTTTTTCGTTACCGGCGCGTTTCAGAGCGAGGAAATGGTACAGGAACTGCTGGACGAAGGCTTTGCCTACTATTTCGTCAAGCCCTTTGATGAAAACGTCCTTGCCGCCCGGGTGCTCAAGGCAGCCAGCGGACAGGAAAAGCACCTGCTCCACACCAGTGTGGACAGTGACGAACTGACCGTCACCGAAATTTTGCACCAGATCGGCGTCCCCGCCCACATCAAGGGCTACCAGTTCCTGCGGGATGCCATTCTGCTCACCATGAACGAGCCGGAGTACATCAACGCTGTGACCAAGCGCCTGTACCCGGAAATCGCCAAGAAAAACGGCACTACCGCCAGCCGCGTGGAGCGGGCCATCCGCCACGCCATCGAGGTGGCGTGGGACCGGGGAGACGTAGACACCCTCAATAGCTACTTCGGCTATACCATCCATAACCTGCGCGGAAAACCCACCAACAGCGAGTTCATCGCGATGATTGCGGATAAGATGCGGCTGGATAAACGGCAGAGGGTGGGGTAAACAGCCAATATAAACAGGGATGGACATACAATTATAAAAAGTATAGGATAACGCGAGGCTTCATCTGAAAAGGTGGAGCCTTTTCTCTTTGCATTTTCCTTCCCATCTGGTACAATGGTGCAGAAGGGAAGTGACAAAATGCCGGAAGTGGATGCGATCCGTGCGCAGCTGTTTGCGCTGCAAGACAAGGAATATCAGATCTTTAACAGCCGCCTGATGCCCACCCTGCCACCGGAAACGGTGATTGGGGTGCGAGTGCCGCTGCTGCGTAAGCTGGCAAAGCAGCTGACAGATACCCCGGAAGCGGAGGTGTTTCTGCAAAAACTGCCGCATTTTTATTATGAAGAAAACGCGCTCCACGCCTTTCTGCTGGAGTCTGTCCGGGATTTCGGCACAGCGCTGGCGGCAACTGAGCGCTTTTTGCCCTATGTGGATAACTGGGCAGTCTGCGATAGCTTCAGCCCCAAGGTGTTTGCGCAGCATAAGCCGGAACTGCTGACCGCTATCCGGTGCTGGCTGGGTTCTGACCAAGTGTATACCGTGCGCTACGGCATCGGGATGCTGATGCGGTATTATCTGGACGATGCCTTCAGCCCGGAATATCTGGCTTGGGCGGCGGCGGTGCACAGCGAGGAATACTATGTCAATATGATGCGGGCGTGGTATTTTGCCACTGCACTGGCAAAGCAGCCGGCAGCGGCACTGCCGTGGCTGACCGAAAAGCGGCTGGACGTGTGGACGCACAACAAGACCATTCAGAAAGCCGTGGAAAGCTACCGCATCCCCCCGGAACAAAAGCAGGCTTTGCGGGCGCTACGCATTCGTTCACAAAAGCTTTGCGAAGAACGACGCGTTTGACTGTTTACAATGTGGCGAATTTATTGTAAAATATAGTATAGTAAAAATGCCGGGCTATCCGGCGAAAGATAAAACAGGTGGTGTTTGGATTATGGCATTGAAATATAAGCGTATCCTTTTAAAGATCAGCGGCGAGGCGCTGGGCGGCGAAAAGGGCATGGGCTTTGACGAGCCCACCATGGACGCCATTTGCGGCGGCGTGAAAAAGGCGCACGAGCTTGGCGTGCAGATCGGCATCGTGGTAGGCGGCGGCAACTTCTGGCGCGGCCGCTCCAGCGGTAAGATGGAGCGCACGCTGGCTGACAAGATCGGTATGCTGGCTACGGTGATGAACGCACTGGCTGTCTCTGATAAGCTGGAGCAGCTGGGTGTGCCCACCGAGGTGTTCACCTCGATCACCATGCCGCAGGTGGCACCTGCCTTTACCCGCAAGGACGCTCTGCGCGCCATGGACGAGGGCAAGATCGCTGTGTTCGGCGGCGGCACCGGCAATCCCTTCTTCTCTACCGATACGGCTACCGCCCTGCGCGCCGTAGAGGTGAGCGCCGATGTAATGTTCAAGGCAACCATGGTGGACGGTGTCTACGATAAGGATCCCCACAAGTACCCGGATGCCAAAAAGTACGATACCCTTACCTTTACCAAGGTGCTGGAGGATCAGCTGGCCGTTATGGACGGCACCGCAGCTACCCTGTGCCGCGACAACAAGCTGCCCATTCTGGTGTTTGATCTGGCCGACCCGGACAACATCGCACGGGCTGTGCAGGGCGAAAACGTGGGCACGCTGGTCTACGAGGGCTGAGCATAGTGCCCCGGTGCAACTGCATACGATTGGATAGAGCAGCAGCGGCGCAGTGCGCTGCCTGCATGGATCAATAGAATAAAGAAACAGGAGAACAACGACAATGAGCAGCAACACCAAGGTTTTCGAAGATAAGATGAAGAGCTCTGTGGAGCACCTGAGCCGCGAGCTGGCTGCGGTGCGCGCAGGCCGTGCAAACCCCGCCGTGCTGGATAAGGTGGTCGTGGATTACTACGGTGCACCCACCCCCATCCAGCAGTTGGCAGCTGTGGCCGTTTCTGAGGCTCGCACTCTCACCATCACCCCTTGGGACCGCACCCTGCTGCGTCCCATCAGCAAGGCGATCATGGCCAGCGATGTGGGCATCACCCCCATTGATGACGGCGTTACCATCCGCCTGAACTTCCCCGCACCCAACGAGGAGCGCCGCAAGCAGCTGGCAAAGGAAGTCTCCAAGCTGGGCGAGGATGCCAAGGTGGCTGTGCGCAATGTGCGCCGCGATGCCATGGATAAGGCCAAGGCCATGAAGAAGGCCGGCGAGCTGACCGAGGACACCCAGAAGACCATGGAAGAGGATGTCCAGAAGCTGACCGATAAGTATATCAAGAACATTGATGCTGCCGTGGAAGAAAAGCAGAAGGAGATCATGGCCGTCTGATCCGCAGCACACAATAACGATTGGGAGGTGCCGTGCGCTGGTGGAAGGTGCGCGGCACTTTTTGCAGGCAGCCTTGCTGCCGGGAGGTATAAATGACACACCCCAAAGAATTTGCTGAAGGGCTTTCCATCGGCATCATTATGGACGGCAACGGCCGCTGGGCGAAAAACCGCGGCCTGCCCCGCACCGCAGGACACAAAAAGGGTGCGGAGGTGTTTAAGGATATTGCCAACTACTGCGATGAACTTGGCGTAGCATCGGTGTATTTCTATGCTTTCTCTACTGAGAACTGGAAGCGCCCGCTGGAAGAGGTGGGTGCCATCATGAAGCTGTTCGCCCAGTACCTCATCGAGGGCTTTGACTACAAAAACCGCAATATCCGTATTAAGTTCTTAGGCGACCGCACCGCGCTGGATCCCAAACTGCAAAAGATGATGAACGAGCTGGAAGGGGACTCTGCCTGCAAGACCGGCATGACCCTGAACATCGCCATCAACTACGGCGGCCGCCCGGAGATCGTGCGCGCAGCACAGCAGCTGGCTGCAAAGGCTGCGGCAGGCGAGATCCGCCCCGAGGACATCAACGAGCAGATGATGAGCGATGCCATGTACACCGCCGGACAGAAGGATCCGGACTTTATCCTGCGTCCCAGCGGAGAAAAGCGGCTGTCCAACTTCATGCTCTGGCAGGCCGCCTATTCGGAGCTGGTGGAGATGGATGTGCTCTGGCCGGACTTTACCCGTGCCGATCTGGATACCGCCATTGAAGAGTTCAACCACCGCAGCCGCCGGTTCGGCGGCATCTGAGCGGCGCAGTATCCGTATTGCAAACCCTGCGCCCATGGTGCAGACCCGGCAGACCCGGTACTTCCTCGGGTCGGAGCGCGCTGCCCCGCAAGGGGCTGCTGCCGGAAGAACAAAGGAGATCAAACCTATGAAAACACGCATTATTACTGCGATCGTGGGCATTCTGGTGCTCATTGGCGTGATGTTTACCTTTAACACCATGGTGTTCAATCTGGTAATCGCAGCCATCACCCTGATCGCTGTCCATGAAATTTACAACGCCCTCGGCTTTGAAAAAAAGGACTGGCTCATGTACGCAGTGCTGGTACCCTACACATTGCTGGTCATGCTTTCCAGTTACAGTGCCATGCGCAAGCTGGTCATGCCCATGTCCTTTGTGCTGGTCACCTTTTTTGCCATCTATCTGGTGGTGCGCAACGGCACCATCAGCTACCAGAAGGCCAGCGGTCTTTTGGTGTTTTCGGGCATCGTGATCTTCTGCTTCTACTCCTTCATCCTGCTCAAGGAGCGTCTGCCGGTGGAAAAATTCGGCTATGACGCGGTTTTCTTTATTCTGCTCATCCTCTGCTTTGCATGGGGCGGCGACACCTGCGCCTACTTTGCAGGCCGCGCCTTTGGCAAGCACAAGCTGTGCCCGGTGGTCAGCCCCAAAAAGACGGTGGAGGGTGCCATCGGCGGCGTGTTGGGCACCATGGTGTTCGGCGTGGTCGCTACCATCATCTACTCCATGGCGGCTAACCGCATGGAAGCCTTTACCCGCTCTAATATCGGGGTCTCCATGTATGTCATCATCGCGCTGCTGGGCTGCATCGCTGCAGTGCTGGGCATCTACGGCGACCTGTTTGCCAGTGTGGTCAAGCGTCAGTGCGGCATCAAGGACTACGGCACCATCTTCCCGGGTCACGGCGGTATTCTGGACCGCTTCGATAGTGTGATGTTCATTGCGCCCTTCGTGACCATGGTCATCACCGCCGTGTTCTACGTCTGATACAGAGGAGGAAACTATCATGTCTAAAAAAATAACGCTGCTGGGTTCTACCGGCTCCATCGGTACCCAGAGTCTGGATGTCATCCGCGCCCAAGGGTACGAGGTCTACGGCCTTTCTGCCCACAGCCATGTGGAAAAGATCTTGCAGCAGATCGAGGAGTTCCACCCGAAATATGTCTGCATGACCGACCCGGATGCCGCCGCAAAGCTGGACGCCGCGCTGGCCGGCCGGGCAAATGCACCCAAGCTGCTCACCGGCCCGGAGGGGCTGAAGGAACTGGCTGCGCTGGACGGCCCGGATGTGGTGCTGAACAGCGTGGTGGGCATTGCCGGTCTTGGTGCCAGCCTGTGCGCCATCGAGAGCGGCCATGACTTGGCGCTGGCCAACAAGGAAAGCCTTGTCACCGGCGGTCATCTGGTCACGCAGGCTGTGGAAAAGCACGGGGTACAGCTGCTTCCTGTGGACAGCGAGCACTCCGCCATCTTCCAGTGCCTGCAGGATAAGGAGAGCGCTCCCAGCCTGACCAAAATTCTGCTCACGGCCTCCGGCGGCCCCTTCTTCGGCATGACCACCGAGCAGCTGCGCGGCAAGACCCGTGCAGACGCCCTCAAGCACCCCAACTGGAACATGGGCGCAAAGATCACCATCGACTCTGCCACCCTGATGAACAAGGGTCTGGAGCTCATCGAGGCCGTATGGCTCTTCGGTCTGCCCCCGGAAAAAATTCAGATCGTGGTGCAGCGCCAGAGCGTCGTCCACTCTGCGGTGCAGTTTAGCGATAATTCGATCATTGCCCAGCTGGGTGTGCCGGATATGCGCATCCCCATCCAGTACGCCCTGACCTACCCCAAGCGTGTGCCGGGCGTAGTGCCGGAGCTGGACTTTACCACCCTGAAGCTGCTCACCTTCGATGTGGCTGACGAAGAGACCTTCCGCTGCCTTGCCGCCTGCAAAAAGGCCATCCGCAAGGGCGGTCTTGGCCCCTGCGCCGCCAACGGTGCCAACGAGGAAGCCGTTAAGCTGTTCCTTGAGGATAAGATCGGCTTTTTGGATATCGGCCGTCTGGTGGAGGCTGTTGTGGACAGCGACAGCTTTGGCGGCGACTATACGCTGGCAGACGTGTACGAGTGCGACCGCATGGCGCGCGCATTCGTGCGGGCACATCTGTAACGCTTTATCAGAATATACGCTCCGGCGCTGCTTTTACAATAGCGCCGGGGCGCTATAGGAGAACGAATGTCTTTTATTATCACCATCCTTGCCGCGCTGCTCGTGTTCAGCGTGGTGATCGCCATCCACGAGTTCGGGCATTTTACTGTGGCAAAGCTCTGCGGCATTCAGGTCAACGAGTTTTCCATCGGCATGGGGCCGTTGCTCTGGAAAAAGAACCATAAAGGCACCCAGTACAGCCTGCGCGCCCTGCCTGTGGGCGGCTTTGTAGCGCTGGAAGGGGAGGAAAGCCCCGAAAGCCAGCAGGCAGAAGCTGCCCATACTGTGCAGGAGCAGCCCGCCCCGGAGACGGAAGCATCTGTGCAGCTCACCGGCGTCCCCCTGAATGAAGCGCCGGTATGGCAGCGGGCACTGGTCATGGTAGCTGGTGCAGTCATGAACTTTGTGCTGGGCTTTGTGGTGTTGGTGATCCTCATCGCCGCCCAGAACGAGCCCATCACCAGCAAGACCATCTACGCCATTCAGGACGGTGCCCTCTGCGGGCAGACCGGCCTGCAGGCAGGGGACAAGGTTCTGGCGGTGAACGGCCGCCGCTGCTTTGTGGCCAATGATATCCTGTATGAGCTGGTGCGCACCCAGTCCTACAGTGCGGATTTCACCGTGCTGCGGAACGGCCAAAAGGTGCATCTGCCGAGGGTACAGTTTGACACATGGCAGGACGAAAAGGGCGAGACGCACATGAGCATCGGCTTTTCCGTCTACGGGCTGGAAAAGACCCCCGGCAACGTGCTGCGGGAGGCAGGCAACAGCGTGCTGTACTATGGGCGCATCGTGTTCACCTCCCTTGTGGACTTAGTGCGCGGGCGGGAGAGCATCAACAACCTCTCCGGCCCGGTGGGCATCGTATCGGCCATCGGGCAGGCCGCCAGCTACGGCTGGCAGGATCTGCTGGAGATGCTGGCGCTCATCACCGTCAACCTTGGCATCCTCAACCTGCTGCCATTCCCGGCGCTGGACGGCGGTAAGGTAGTATTTTTGGTCATTGAAGGCGTCACCGGCCATGCAGTGCCGGAAAAGCTGCAAAGCGTGCTCACCCTTGCAACCTTCGGGCTGCTGTTCGGGCTGATGCTCTTTGCAACCTACAACGATATTCTCCGGCTCATCACCGGGACAGTATAAGAAAGGGGAACCCTTATGCGGCAGAAAAAACGTGAAGTGAAGATCGGCAATGTGACCATCGGCGGCAGCAACCCTATTGCGGTGCAGACCATGCTCAATGTGCCGGTGGAGGACATCGAAGGCAATGTGGCACAGGCTAAGCGGTGCGAAGCTGCAGGCTGCCAGATCCTGCGGGTGACCTGCCCCAGCCCGGCGGATGCAAAGTGCATCGAAGCCGTCAAGAACGCGGTGAACATCCCCATCGTGGCGGATATCCACTTTGACTACAAGGCAGCGCTGGCCTGCGCGGACGTGGGTGTGGACAAGATCCGCATCAACCCGGGCAACATCGGTGACGACGACCGGGTAAAGGCAGTGGTGGATGCCTGCCAGCAGAAGAACATCCCTATCCGTATTGGTGTCAACGGCGGCAGTCTGGAAAAGCACATTCTTGCCCGTTACGGTGCACCCACCCCGGAGGCCATGGTGGAAAGCGCTTTGTACCATGTGCGGCTGCTGGAAAAGTTCGATTTTAACAACATCGTCATCTCCATCAAGAACTCTAACGTGCCCCGCATGATGGAAGCCTACCGCCAGCTCAGCGCCGTCACCGACTACCCGCTCCATGTGGGCGTCACCGAAGCCGGCACCTACCAGATGGGTCTGCTGAAAAGCGGCATGGGCATCGGCGGGATGCTGCTGGAGGGCATCGGCGACACCATCCGTGTGTCGCTGGCTGCCGAGCCGGAAAAAGAGGTGGAAGCAGGCTTTAACATCCTGCGCGCTGTGGGCTTCCCGGTCACCGGGCCGGAGGTCATCACCTGTCCCACCTGCGGACGCACCCAGTACCCCTGCACTGAGATCGCCAACGAGGTGGAAAAGCGGCTGCAGGGCTACAAAAAGTCCATCAAGGTAGCCGTGATGGGCTGCGTTGTCAACGGCCCCGGCGAAGCGCGCGAAGCCGATATCGGCATTGCTGGCGGCAAGGGCGAGGCCGTGCTGTTCATCCACGGCAAGCCCATCAAAAAGCTGACCGGCGATAACATTCTGGATCAGTTCATGGACGAGATCTATAAATTGTAAGTATTCTTTTCCCTACTGCCACACCTGCAAAAACGGGTGCGGCAGTTTGTGCTGTAAAGAACCCACCAAAAAGGAGTACCATTTGTGAAACCACTTGTTTCCCAGCTGTGGCCGCAGTTTATGGCGGACCCGGATTTTGCGGCCTGCTTCGGGCAGGTGATCGTGGAGCACGCCCGGATGCTGCGGCAGGACCGGCAGGTCGAGTTTACTCTGCGCAGCGCCGCCCCGCTGGATCAGAACCTCTGCGCCCGCCTGCTGGCTTCCCTGCAGCCGGACTACGAGGGCTTTGAGCTGAAGATCAAAAACCTGTTTGGCTATGCCATGCTGGACGAGCACGCCCTGCGCACCCTGCTGGAGGACATGAAGCGGGACGGCGTGCCCATCAACGGCTTTCTGGACAGGAGCAGCATCTCCATTACCGGGCAGAACATCACGGTGGGGGTGTGCCACGGCACAAAGTTTTTGCAGGAGATGGGCTTTGAGGAGCTGCTTGCCAAGCGCATTGCTGAGCATACCGGCGTTACCCCCAAGGTGACGCTGCAAAGCGCAGTGACTGCGGCTGAGCAGCAGCAGATGGAAGAAAAGCTGGAACGCAAGATCGCACCGCCGGTGGTCAAATTTGAGAAAAAGAACACTGCACCGTCTATCAAGGTGGAGGGGCTCAACCTTACGGACAAGCCTGTCACCATCTTCCACGGCAAAATGTTCACCCCCAAAAACCTTACTCCCCTCAAGGATCTGGGCGGCGAGGGCGGCAAGTGCATGATCTGGGGCGATGTATTCTTTACCGAGGTCAAGGGCAACTACCGCAAGATCTACACCGTGTCCATCACCGACTATACCGGCTCTATCAACCTGAAGGTCCGCGCACAGGAAGGGGAGGACTGCTCCAAGTGGGAGGGCATCGGCAAGGGCAGCACGGTCATCGTGCGGGGCGACTGCTCCTACGATAAATACGAGCACGACTACATCGTATACCCCTACGATGTGCTGATCGTGGAGCGCAAAAAGCGGGAGGATACTGCCCCTGAAAAGCGGGTGGAGCTGCATCTGCACACCAAGCTTTCCAGCATGGACGGCTTCTGCGACCCCGGCGGCATCGTCAAGCTGGCGCACCGCATGGGACACCCCGCCATTGCCATCACCGACCACGGCGTGTGTCAGGGCTACCCGGAAGCCATGCTGGCAGCCGATGACATCCACAAAAAAGACCCGGATTTCAAGCTCATCTACGGGTGCGAAGCCTACTTTGTGGACGACATGGTGCCCTGCGTCTACGGCGTAAAGGATCAGCCGCTGGACGGCGAGTTCTGCGTGTTCGACACCGAGACCACCGGTCTTGATCCTGGGGTGGAGTACCTTACCGAAATCGGCGCGGTCATCATCCGCAACGGCGAGGTGGTGGAGGAGTTCGACACCTTCGTCAAGCCCGGCAAGCCCATCACCCCCAAGATTACTGAGTTGACCGGCATCACCAACGAGATGGTGGCGGATGCGCCCGGTGAAAAGGAAGCGCTGGAAGCCTTTCTTGCCTTTGCGGGCGACCGCATTCTGGTGGGGCACAACGTCCATGCCTTTGATATGCGCTTTTTACGGGCAGCTGCCAAGCGCAGCGGCGTCAAGTTGGAACCTACCTATATCGACACTCTGACCATGGCACAGACCATGTACCCTGGTCTGCACAACTATAAACAGGGAACCATCAATAAGCATCTGGAACTGCCTGCCTACGAAGCGCACCGCGCCTGCGAGGACTCCACTGCGCTGGGACGTATCTTCTGCGTGATGCTGAACGACCTTGCGGAAAAAGAGGTGACGAAGGTCAGCGAGATCAACACCGGCCTTGGCGGCAACCGCGAGGTGCTGAAAAAGAAATACTATCACCTCATCATTCTGGTCAAAAACCAGATGGGCCTGAAAAACTTGTACAAGATCGTCAGTGAAGCACACGTCAACTACTTCTTCAAAAAGCCCCGTGTGCCCCGCAGCCTGCTGAACAAGTACCGCGACGGCCTCATCCTGACCTCCGCCTGTGAAGCAGGCGAGCTTTACCGCGCCATCGTGGAGGGACGCTCCTACGAGGAATTGAAGAAGATCGCGGCCTATTACGATGTGCTGGAGATCCAGCCGCTGGGCAACAACGCCTATATGGTCCGCGAGGGCAAGGTGGACAGCGAAGAGGTCATCAAGGATTTCAACCGCACTGTCATCCAGCTGGGCGAAGACCTGCACAAGCCAGTCATCGCCACCGGCGACGTCCATTTCACTGAGCCGGAAGACGCCATCTACCGCTCGGTCCTTCAAGCGGGCAACGGCTTCAAGGATGCCGACAACCAGCCGCCGCTGTTCTACCGCACCACCGAGGACATGCTGAAACAGTTCAGCTATCTGCCCAAAGAAAAGGCGTATGAGATCGTCGTGACCAACCCGCGCAAGATCGCGGCTTCCATTGACGGCAATGTCCGCGCCATCCCGCGCGGCACCTACCCGCCCAGCATTGAGGGTGCAGAGCAGCAATTGCGCGATGCAACGTGGGAACACGCCAAGCGGGATTACGGCGACCCGCTGCCGGAAATCGTCGAGAAGCGGCTGCAAAAGGAGCTGGACTCCATCTGCGGCCACGGCTACGCGGTCCTGTACGTCATTGCCGTCAAGCTGGTGGCCTACTCCAACGCGGGCGGCTATCAGGTGGGCAGCCGTGGTTCGGTCGGCTCGTCGGCTGTGGCTCACTTCTCCGGCATCTCGGAGGTCAACAGCCTGCCGCCCCACTACCGCTGCCCTAAGTGCAAACACAGCGAGTTCATCACCGACGGCAGCGTGGACGACGGCTTCGACCTGCCGGACAAAAACTGCCCCCACTGCGGCACCCGGATGCTCGTGGACGGCCACGACATCCCGTTCGAGACCTTCCTGGGCTTTTACGGCGACAAGGAGCCGGATATCGACCTGAACTTCTCCGGTGAGTATCAGTCCAACGTCCACCGCTACACCGAGGAGCTGTTCGGCAAGGAAAACGTGTTCAAGGCGGGCACGGTCTCCGGTCTGCAGGATAAGACCGCCTACGGCTACGTCAAAAAATACCTCGAGGAGCGCGGCAAGACCGTCAACCGCGCCGAGGAAAACCGCCTTGTCATGGGCTGCACCGGCGTCAAGCGCACGACGGGTCAGCACCCCGGCGGCATGGTCGTCGTGCCGGATACCTTCGACATTTACGACTTCTGCGCCATCCAGCACCCGGCGGACGACGTCAAGGGCGGTCTGCTGACGACCCACTTTGAATTTAAATACCTGCACGATACGCTGCTCAAGCTGGATGAGCTGGGCCATGATGTGCCGACCTTCTACAAGTTCTTTGAGGAATACTCCGGCATTCCGATTGATTCCGTCCCGATGAACGACGAGAAGGTCTACAGTCTGCTGACCAGCCCCGAGGCCCTCGGCGTGACGGAGGAGCAGATCGGCTCCAAGACCGGCACGTTCGGCATCCCCGAAATGGGCACAAACTTCGTGCGCCAGATGCTTTTGGACGCCCAGCCGAAGAATTTCTCCGAGCTGATCCAGATTTCAGGCCTGTCCCATGGCACCGACGTCTGGACCGGAAACGCCGACGAGCTGATCCGCTCGGGCACCTGCACGATTGCGGAGGTCATCGGCTGCCGTGACAGCATCATGCTGTACCTGCTGCGCAAGGGACTGGAGCCGAAGATGTCGTTCGACATCATGGAGGCCGTGCGTAAGGGCAAGGTCGCCAAGGGCGGCTTCAAGCCCGGGTGGGAGGAAGCCATGCGCGAGCACGATGTGCCCGACTGGTATATTGAATCCTGCCGCAAGATCAAGTATATGTTCCCCAAGGCCCACGCCGTGGCCTACCTGATGGCGGCCATCCGCCTGATGTGGTTCAAGGTCTACCACCCGGCCATCTTCTACGCGGTGTACTTCACGGTGCGCGGCGCGGATATTGACTACGAGGCCGCCGTGGGCGGCGTCCGTGTGGCGAAGCAGCACCTGCGCGACAACGAAAAGATCCCCAAGGACGAGCGCACCGCCAAGGACGATGACGCGCTGGTCAGCCTGCAGCTGGAAAACGAAATGCTGCAGCGCGGCTGCGAGTTTTTGCCCATCGAGCTGGGCAGGAGCTACGCCAGCAAGTACGTGGTTGAGGACGGCAAGGTGCGTCTGCCGTTCACAGCCATCCGCGGTCTGGGTGATGCCGCCGCCGTTGCGCTGGAACAGGCCACGATGCACGGACAGGAGTATATCTCGGTGGAGGAATTGCAGCAGGCCAGCGGTGTGGCGCAGTCTGTTTTTGACAAGCTCCGCGCCATCGGTGCTTTGGGCAATCTGCCCGAAACGAGCCAGGTGGATTTGTTCAGTATGATATAAAGGTGAGAGCGCAGAGCCCCTCAGGCCGAGCAAAAGCGAAGGCCGGAGGGGCTCTGCCGCTTTGCCGTTGCCGCCAACTTGCCCCCTTGACAACCTACCTGATTTGCGCTATAATAGCAGTCACTGATGCGGGATTAGCTCATCCGGTAGAGTGACTGCTTCCCAAGCAGTAGGTGGCGAGTTCGAGACTCGTATCCCGCTCCAAGATACCCCGAGGCGTTTCGCTTCGGGGTATTTTTATTTGTGCAAAAAGAGGTGCCGACCATGCTTGACGCATTCCCGATCTATCACTGGTTCCACAACGGCAACCCGTATTCCGGGGCAGAGGGCGGTATGCGCTATGTCATCACCCCCATCAAGGTGCCCGATCCGAGCGACGAGAGCGGCAAGAAAAAGCGCGAGGCCCTCTGCGCCGAGGTCTGGCCCGGCCCGTGGAGCATCGAGCATACCGCCGAGGAAAAGATCGAGACACAGCTGTTTGACGGCGACCAGGCGGGCTTGGATAAGGCCGTCGCCTGGCTGCATGAGCGTTACACCGCCGAGGCAGACCGCTGGACGGACATCCCGTCGATCCTCGACTGTGAGCCGGACCGCTGACGACTGATGAACACCTGCTGCACACCGCGGCAGGTGTTCATCAGTCGTCAGCGGCAGCATGGACCCGGCCATCCCGGTGCACAGCGTTGTCTTGGTGCAGCCCGCTGCACCGGAGAAATTGCAGCCCGGCGAGATCGTCGCCTACCGGAGCGGCAGCAGCGTCGTGATCCACCGCCTTGTGGAAAACCACATCGTCGAGGGCGAGCTTGTCACCAAGGGCGACGCCAACGCCGAACCCGACCCGCTGAAGGTCGAGTACGCCAGCGTGCTGGGCACGGTCACGGCGCACATCCCGTTCATCGGCATCTATGCCGGGGCGCTCAACACGCTGCCCGGCAAGATGTACGCCTTCGGGTTTATCGTGGCCGTCGCCATGCTCTATCTGCTGGCGCATGAATTGAGCGAATAAGCACGAAGCCGCACCCCGCGCAGAGACAGGGGTGCGGCTTTTGCGTAAAAACGTGATTTGTACAAAAGCAGGTTGCACAAGACTGGCAAAGAGCGTACAATAGTGCTGAATGAGGCGATTTGTATGTGGTTATTGTACGCAGTCGGCTCTGCGCTGTTCGCGGGTCTGACATCCATTCTGGCAAAATGCGGCATTCGCAAAACGGATTCCACCGTGGCCACGGCCATCCGCACGATCATTGTGCTGATTTTTGCGTGGGTCATGGTGTTTGTGGTCGGCTCGCAGGGGACGATTGCCAGCATCCCGGCCAGAAGTCTGGTATTCCTGGGGCTGTCGGGTCTGGCTACGGGTGTCAGCTGGCTGTGCTATTTTTATGCCTTGCAGCGCGGGCCGATCGATAAGGTCGTGCCCATCGACAAGAGCAGCACGGTCATGACGATCTTGCTGGCTGCACTGCTGCTGGGCGAGAGTGTGACCTTGACCAGGGGCATCGGCGTTGTGCTGATCGCCGCCGGCACATTCCTGATGATCGAGAAAAAGGGCGGCGTCCAGAAAGAGGAAAACGGCTGGATGTTGGCGGCGTTCGGTTCGGCCATTTTTGCGGCACTGACCTCGATCCTGGGCAAGGTCGGCATCACCGGGGTCGAGTCCAATCTCGGTACGGCGCTGCGCACAGGCGTGGTGCTCATCATGGCGTGGGTCATGGTGTTTGTGCAGGGCAAGCAGGGCCGGGTGAAGGCGGTGCCCGAAAATGAGCTTGGCTTCATCTGTCTGTCGGGTCTGGCGACGGGGGCCAGCTGGCTGTGCTATTACAAAGCGCTGCAGCTCGGCCCGGCCAGTCTCGTCGCGCCCATCGATAAGCTGAGCATTCTGGTTACAGTGCTGTTCTCCTACATCGTGTTCCATGAGCGCCTGAGCAGAAAGGCTCTGACAGGTCTGGCCATGCTTGTCGCGGGCACACTCGTCATGCTGGTATAAAAATTATCATAACGGCAGCACCTTTTCCTGCAAAGGTGTTGCTTTTTTTGCTGTCTTTTGCCATAATAAATATATATGCAATAGACAGACTTATGCAGGAAAGGAGGCACAGCAGATGGCGCAAATCGCCGTGGTCGAGGACAACGACGCCATGCGGGCGCAGCTCTGCGGGTTCATCGCGCAGTATGCGCAGGAGAGCGGACACCAGCTGGACGTGACCGCCTTCTCGGACGGAGCACAGCTTGTGGAACCGTACCGCCCCGGGTTTGACATCATCTTTCTGGATATTGAGATGCCAACGCTCGGCGGTATGCCGACGGCGGAGCGCATCCGCAGGCAGGACCCGGATGTGGTGCTCGTGTTCGTCACCAACATGGCACAGTATGCCATCCGCGGGTATGAGGTCGACGCGCTCGACTTTGTGCTCAAGCCCGTCAGCTACTACCAGTTCAGCACCAAGCTGGAGCGCGCCTTGCAGCGCATCCGGCGCCGCCGCGGCGGGCAGGTGGCCTTGCAGGTCAGTGGCGGGGTGCAGCTGCTGGATACCGACGACATCCTTTATCTGGAAACGCGGGACCGCCTTTTGCACTACCACACGGCCACGGATACCTGGTCGGTGCGCGGCAGTCTGCTGAAGGCCGAAAAGGATCTGGCTGCCTACCACTTTGCGCGCTGCAACCAGTGCTATCTGGTCAACCTGCGCCACGTCAGGGGCGTGCAGGATGATCTGGTGCAGGTGGGGGAGGAGCGGCTGGAGCGGCTGGAGATCAGTCGTCGCCGGCGCACGGCTTTTCTGGCCGCGCTGGCGGCCTATGTCGGGGGTGCGCTGTAGGTGGATACACTTCTGACATGGGTGATTTGTGCTGTCGGCCTGTGCGGTGCGGAGCTGGCCTACTGGCTGCCGCTGAAAAAACGCAGAAATTTTACCATGCGCACCGCCCTGAATTTTATCTCGGCAGTGCCGTTTGCGCAGGTCATCATCTGGGCCAACAGCGGCCACGCCAAGTCGGCGATGCTGCTGGTGATTTACGGCGGTTATTTCATCTGGGCTGCGGTGTCAACCCATCTCTGCACGCTGCTGGACTGGTCGGCCAGCGCATATTGCAGCATTTGGATCGTCCTGACGACGGAGTCGGCCTATGAGCTGTGGCGCGTTCTGATCTGGACGGCGAAGGCGCTTGGAATGCGCCATCTGCCGCTGCACAGCACGCCGATACTGCTGGGGCAGCTGGGCTTTACCATTGCCTGCTGTGTGACGGTCCGGTATACCATGGCGCGCACGATGCCGGAGGACGGCATCTACCACATCGGCCCTCGCCAGTTGGGCAGTGCCGGACTTCTGGGCGCGATATTCGTCTTTCAGTTTTTTGCACTGCAAACCAGTCTGCGCGTCGGGCTGCAGCCATCGGCGGTAGTTGCACCGTCGATGCTGACCCAGTTTTACTGCGTGACGCTGCTCTATTTACAGACCGAGCTTTTCAAAAAAGCGGCCATGCAGAAGGAGATGGACGCACTGAACCTTCTGTATGACCGCCAGCGCAAGCAGTACCAGATCGCACGGCAGAACGTGCAGATCATCAACCGCAAGTGCCATGAGCTCAAGGTTCAAATCGCCGACCTGCGCCGCCTGCAGCCAGACGAGGCCACAACGCAGAGCCTTGACGAGGCCGAGCAGGCGGCCCGGATGTACGACGCCAACGCTGCCACCGGTAATGAGGTGCTGGACGTCGTCCTGACCGAAAAGAGCCTGCTGTGTGAGGCCCAGCGCATCCGCCTGAACTGCGTGGCCGATGGCACCTGCCTTGCGGCCATCGAGCCGGGTGACCTGTACGCGCTGTTCTCGAACCTGCTCGACCAGGCCATCGACGCTGCAGCCCAGCAGCAGAATGACCGCCGCATGATCGACCTGCTTGTATGCAGGCGGCAGGGCTTTGCGGTCATCAACGTCATCGGCCCGGCGCTGTCCGGCAGCCAGTCCGACCACGGACGCCGCCACAGCTATGAGCTGAAGGTCGCCCGCCGTGTCGTGCAGAAATACAGCGGCACCATGGCGACAGAGCCCCGCGGAGAGCTGTTCGCCGTCAAGATCGTGATGCCGCTCACCAGGGGATGAAAGAAAAAATCCCGCCTGTTTTTTGTGCAAGATGTACAAAGAACGGGCGGCCTTTTTTGTACCCCAAAAACCGAATATCCCGCCAGAAATACCACTTTTCGCAAACCTATTGCCAGAAATTTAACAGTTCTGTACAATACAAGTACAGTAAAAAACAACACAGGAGGGCGCAATGCGAAGCACGACCAAGCTGATGAAGAACTGGCAGTTCACCGGCCCTGACGGCAAGACCACTGCCGTGGACCTGCCGCACACATGGAACAACATCGACGGCCAGGACGGCGGCAACGACTACTGGCGCGGCACCTGCATCTACAAGACGCAGTTCACGGCGCCCGCTTTTGACAAGAATACCCAACAGGTCTGGCTGCAGTTTGAAGGCGTGAATGCCAGCGCCAAGGTCACGCTGAACGGGGTGGAGGCCGCCCGCCACGACGGCGGCTATTCCACCTTCCGCGCGGATGTCACGGCGCTTCTGGCCGACAGCAATGAGCTGATCGTGGAGGCGGACAACAGCAAAAACGACCGCGTCTACCCCCAGAAGGCCGACTTCACCTTCTACGGCGGCATCTACCGCGACGTCAGCCTGCTGGTCGTCAACCGGAACCACATCGCGCTGGATTACCTCGGCGGCCCGGGCGTGCAGATCACGCCCACTGTCAACGGCGCAAACGCTGACATCGAGGTCAAGACCTGGATGGAGGGCGACGGCGAGGTCGAGTTCTCGATTTACGACGCCGCCGGTGCCGAGGTGCTGACCGGCAAGGGCCGGGACACGACGGTCACGCTGGAGCACCCGCACCTGTGGGACGGCGTCCGCGACCCGTATCTCTACACCTGCGCGGTGCGTCTGGTGCTGAACGGCGAGGTACAGGACGAGGTACGCCAGCGCTTCGGCGTGCGCAGTTTCTCGGTTGACCCCAAGCAGGGCTTCTTCCTCAATGGCCGCCCGTATCCGCTGCACGGCGTCTCCCGCCATCAGGACCGCAAGGGTCTGGGCAATGCCATCACGCGCGAGATGCACGACGAGGATATGCAGCTCATCAAGGAGCTGGGCGCGAACACGATCCGTCTGGCGCACTACCAGCACGACCAGTACTTCTACGACCTCTGCGATGAGGCCGGCATGGTCGTCTGGGCTGAGATCCCCTACATTTCCGAGCACATGCCCAATGGCCGTGAAAACACGATCAGCCAGATGAAGGAGCTGATCGTCCAGAACTACAACCACGCCTGCATCGTCTGCTGGGGCGTCTCGAACGAGATCACGATCTCGACGAAGGACAACCGCGACATGCGCGACAACCATCATGTGCTGAATGATCTCTGCCATGAGATGGACAAGACCCGCCTGACGACGCTGGCCTGCTACGCGATGTGCGGCCCCTTCAACCCGGTAGCGCATATCACGGATCTCGTCAGCTGGAACCTGTATCTGGGCTGGTACGTGCCGGGCCTCTTTTTAAACGACCTCTGGATGGACTTCTTCCACCTCTGCTACCCGAACCGCGCGCTCGGTTTCAGCGAGTACGGTGCCGAGGGTATGCCGAACCTGCACAGCAGCCATCCCCGCCGCGGTGACCACACCGAGGAATACCAGGCCATCTACCATGAGTACATGCTCCGCTGCTTTGACCGCCACAAATGGCTGTGGGCGACCCACGTCTGGAACATGTACGACTTTGCCGCCGACGCCCGCGACCAGGGCGGCGAGCCGGGTATGAACCATAAGGGCCTGGTCACGTTTGACCGCAAGACCAAGAAGGACAGCTTCTACATCTATAAAGCGTGGTGGAGCGACGAGCCGTTCGTGCATATCTGCTCCAAGCGCTATGCGGACCGCACCGAGAATGAGATCGAGGTCAAGGTCTACTCGAACCAGAAGCAGGTAAGCCTTTATGTCAACGGCGAAAAGCTGAGTGAGCAGGAGGGCGAGCACATCTTCAAGTTCCGTGTCAAGCTGAACGGCGAGACGAAGGTCCAGGCCGTGGCAGGGGACAGCATCGACGATGCCGTTTTCCGCAAGGTCGATGCCCCGAACCCGGACTACAAGCTGACTAAGAAAAAGTCCACCAGCGCAAACTGGGTGTGAATTTCGCCAAGCTGTAGGGGCCGCACATGTGCGGCCCGCAGCCGAATGGCAGACGAGCATTTGAGGGAAAGCCGCGGGCCGGGCATGCCCGGCCCCTACAATGCTGCTGAAAACTGCATCATATCATTTTGAAACACGCCGCACCGTGCGGCTGGTTTATATAAAACAAGGAGAAAAACGTAATGGATGATCTGAAAATGCAAAAGCAGACCTTGAAAAAGGCCTACAAAAAGACCAAGCGTAAGCACATTACGCCGTGGAAGATTCTGGCAATCATCTGCGCCGTGGTGATGATCGTTTCGATCCCGCTTAGCATCCTTCTGCAAAAGTTCGACAACACCATGGCAGCCCGTTTCGGCGGCAGCTTCTGGAAGCTGCAGAACGAGGACGCCAACGCCCAGTATTACACCAGTGACTTCAACTCCGCCGAGGAGATGGTCAACTACGGTCTGGCTTTGACCCAGCAGGTCGAGGCCGAGGGCGCTGCCCTGCTGATGAACAACAACAATGCGCTGCCTCTGGCTGCCGACGCTAAGGTCAGCACCTTCTCCAGCAGCAGCGTCAACCTCGTGTACGGCGGCACCGGCTCCGGCAATATTGATGCCTCCACCGCCGACACCCTGCGCACCGCCCTCGAAAAGGTCGGTGTCACCGTCAACCCCACCCTGTGGGACTTCTACACCGTCGGCGCCGGCAAGGACTACGCCCGCTCCAAGAGCGGCACCGTCGCCAAATCCAGTGAGGTCACCGCCGAGGTGCCTTGGGATGTCTACACCGACGAGGTCAAGGACAGCGTTGCCCAGTACGGCGATGCCGCTATCGTGACCCTGTCCCGCGTCGGCGGCGAGGGTGCTGACCTTTCCTACGGCGAGGTCAACTATCTGGCGCTCGACGAGAACGAGAAGGCTATGCTGCAGAACGTTGCCGAGATGAAGAAAAACGGCACCGTCAAAAAGACCATCTTGCTGATCAACTCCGCCAACGCCCTGCAGGTCGATTTCCTCAAGAACAACGAGTACGACATCGACGCCGCACTGTGGATCGGTGACGTGGGCATCTCCGGCATCAATGCCGTGGCCGAGATCCTGACCGGCAAGGTCAACCCCTCCGGCAGCCTGGTCGATACCTACTGCTACGACAACTTCAGCGCCCCCGCCATGTGGAACTTCACCCCCACCACCTACGAAGGCTATGTCGAGGGCGGCGATGTGTCCGCCAAGGCTAAGTCCTACATGATCTACCAGGAAGGCATCTATGTGGGCTACAAGTACTACGAGACCCGCTACGAGGACTTCGTCACCGGCAACGGCAACGCAGGCGACTACGCCTACGGCGACATCGTGGCTTACCCCTTCGGCTACGGCATGAGCTACACCAACTTCGACATCAGCGACATGAACGTCAGCTACAATGCCGCCGATGACACCTACACCGTCACCGTCAAGGTCACCAACACCGGCGACATGGCCGGCAAAAAGACCGTGCAGGTCTATGTCCAGAGCCCCTACACCGACTACGACAAGGAAAACGGCGTCGAGAAGTCTGCCGTTTCTCTGGTCGGCTTCGGCAAGACCGGCATGATCGAGCCGGGCGCTTCCGAGACGCTGTCCATGACCGTCAACAAGCGCGATATCGCTTCCTACGACACCTACGGCGCCGGCACCTACATCCTCGACGCCGGTGACTACTACTTCACCGCCGCCACCGATGCCCACAACGCTGTCAACAACATTCTGGCTGCCAAGGGCTACACTGTGGAGTCCACCAACGGCAAGATGACCGCCGACGGCAACGCCGACCTGACCTACACCTGGACCGAGGATGCCCTCGACACCACCACCTATGCCACCAGCGAAAACGGCACCGCCATCACCAACCAGCTGTCCAGCGCCGACCCCAACCTGTACGAGGGCATTGAGGATACCGTGACCTGGCTGAGCCGCTCTGACTGGAACGGCACCCTGCCCACCGAAACCGTCAAGCTGGCCCTGACCGAGCTGCTCAAGAAGGACCTGAAGGACATCCGCTACGATCCTGCCGACTACGAGAGCGTTGATATGCCCACCCTCGGCGCCAAGAACGGCGTCAAGCTGTACGACATGATCGGTCTGGACTACAACGATCCCAAGTGGGACGAGCTGCTGGATCAGATGACCTTCGACGAGATGAACTCCCTGATCGGCGACGCCTTCCACTGGACCATGCCCGTCAAGAGCGTGGAAGCCCCCGGCACCCGTGACGAGAACGGCCCCCAGGGTCTGACCGCCAGCCTGCTGGGCAACGACAAGAGCCAGCTGACCGCCACCGCCTTCACCTCTGAGGACGTTATGGCTGCCACCTTCAACACCGAGATCATGACCGAGATCGGCAAGGTCATCGGCAACAACTGCCTGGAAGCCGACATCGCCTGCCTGTACGGCCCCGGCAACAACATCCACCGCACCCCCTACGGCGGCCGTAACTTCGAGTACTACTCCGAGGACGGCTTCCTCTCCGGCATGATGTCCGCTTACGAAGTCAAGGCAATTCAGGACAAGGGCGTCCACGTTGTTATGAAGCACTTTGCCCTGAACGACTGCGAGCAGGATCGTATCGGTCTGGGCGTCTGGCTGAACGAGCAGGCTGCCCGTGAAGTCTACCTGAAAGCCTTCCAGGCTCCCGTCGAGGTCGGCAACGCCAACGGCGTTATGATCGCCTACACCCGCTGGGGCGCTGTCTGGTCCGGCGGCAACTACGGTCTGGTCACCGGCATCCTGCGCAACGAGTGGGGCTGCGACGGCATGGTCATCACCGATAACGTTCTGACCCAGTATGTCAACGGTCCCGACGGCGTTCTGGCCGGTGTGTCCATCTACGACGCCATGATGTCCTTCGTCACCGACACCCTGCCCAAGTACAAGAACGACCCCGTCATCGTCAACGCTATGCGTGAAGCCTGCCACCACAACCTGTATGCCATCGCCAACTCCTGCGGCATGAACGGCGTGGGTGCCAACACCACCATCAAGGTCACCCGCCCGACGGTTGTCACCATGAGCATCATCATTGCCTGTGCCTCCACCTTCTTCTGCCTGCTGGGCATCGTGATGTGGATCATTGGCGGCATCAAGTTCCGCAAGACCGAAGAATACAAGGCCTACAAGGATTTCAAAAAATCCCTGAAAGCCGCTAAGAAAGCCTGATTTCTACAGAATTTCCGCAAGCTCCCCGCCGGCCCCGGCGGGGACTTTTGAGTAAGATTTCTTTTTCCACAACAAGGAGCAGCCCATGAGCGAAAATGCAAAAGCGTCCAGCGTCAATCGCGCCAAACTTTACCAGCTGGTACTGTTTCCGCTGAACAACGGTGCCACGAATGTTTATTACGTCCTTGTGCTTTCCTACATTGCCACCTTCGGCAGCAATGTACTGGCGCTGGGCACTCTGTTTGCCTCGGTCATGGTCACGGCCATGCGCCTGTGCGACGCCATCACCGACCCGATCATCGGTGCGCTGATGGACCGCACGAACGGTAAGTTCGGCAAATTCCGCCCGTTCATGGCCATCGGCAACCTTATCATGGCCGCCAGCATTCTGGTGCTGTACGGCATCACCCCGATGATCCCCGATACGATGATGTGGGCACGTTATGCCGCGTTTGTGGGCCTGTACTTTGTCTGGGTCATCGGCTACACCTTCCAGACCAGCTGCACCCGTTCCGGTCAGACGGTTCTGACCAACGACCCCAAGCAGCGCCCGCTGTTCACGATCTTCAACACCGTCGGAAGTCTGCTGGGCATGGGCGTTATGCAGTTCCTGGCTCCCATCCTTGCCAAAAACTATGAGGGCGGCTATTCCTCCGCGGGCTTCTTCCGCACGCTGGCCCCCGTGGGCATTGTGATGTCCATTGCGCTGACCATCCTGGCCATCATCGGCATCTGGGAGAAGGATCAGCCCAAGTACTTTGGCATCGGCGGCGAAAAGACCGAGAAGGTCAAGGTCAGCGAGTATCTGCAGATCATCCGGGAAAACAAACCCATGCAGCGTCTGATGATCGCGGGCGCTGGCACGAAGCTGGCGCTCTCCATCGCCAACAACACCACGGTCCTGTGCATGCTCTACGGCTGCATGATGGGTGCTTACGATGGGCTGTACCTGCCCATGATGGTGCTGGGCTACGCCTGCAGTGTGCCGTTCTTCATTCTCTCTGTGCGCACCAGCCAGAAGAAGGGCCAGAAGGCCAGCCTGACGAAGTATGTCAGCGTGGCGCTGGCCTGCTATGTCGGCGTGCTGGTCCTGCTGCTGCTGTGGGGTCACGGTGATGCATTCCATCTGAGCCTGCTGGGCGAGAATGGTCTGTCCATCAACCTGTACACGATTCTGTTCATCCTGTTCTTCGGCATCGGCTACGGCGCATACTACGCTACTGCCGACATGCCCATTCCGATGGTTGCCGACTGCTCCGACTACGAGACCTACCGCTCCGGCAAGTATATTCCGGGCATCATGGGTACGCTGTTCAGCCTGGTGGATAAGCTCGTTTCCAGCCTGTCCGCCACCGTCGTCGGCATTGCCGTGACCTTTATCGGTCTGAACAACCTGCCCACCCAGTATGACCCGTACACTCCGGGCATGAATGTGGTCGTTATCGTCCTGTTCTGCGTCATCCCGATGGTCGCCTGGGCGGCCACTCTCATCGCCATGAAGGGCTACAGCCTGACCGGCGAGAAGATGAAGGAGATCCAGGCTGTCAACGCCTGCCGCCGCGACGCGGTTGCGAACGGCATGAAGCTGGAAGATGCCATGGAAAAGTGGCAGACCGTCGACCAGCTGCCCGCGGAGTACCGCGCCTAAGCTTTAACCCTGCGATTCTCTTTGTCCTTCCATAAACGCAAAGCCCCCCGGCATCGTGAGGATGCCGGGGGGCTTTGTTTAGTCTGCGTGGCAGGAAAAAAAGAACCCCTATGGCGGGATACGCCATGGGGGTTCTCTTTTGGTGCGGAAGATGGGACTTGAACCCACACGTCATAGACACACGCACCTCAAACGTGCCTGTCTGCCGATTCCAGCACTTCCGCTTGTTGCATTGACTGCAAGAGATATTCTAGCACAAACACCCCGGAAAAGTCAAGGCTTTTGCCGAAAAAAGATTTTGCAAAATCCCTGCCTTGTAAAGACTTGTTGGGAATGGTAGAATAAAGGCAGCAAAAAAAGGGGAGAACTGCCATGCAAAATTTAATTTTCAGCCTGAACGCGACCCTGCCGGTGTTCCTTGTCATGGTGGTGGGGTACGCGCTGGGGCAGCTCGGCTTTCTGCCGCCCGCGTTTTGCAAGGCGTCTGACAGGCTGACTTTTAAGGTGACTTTGCCGCTCATGCTGTTTCTGGATATGGGCAGCGTGGACATCCTGCACGACTTCCGGCCCAGGTTTGTGCTGTTCTGCTTTGCCGCCACCCTCGTCGGCATCCTGACCGTCTGGGCGGGGGCTAAACGTTTTTTGAAGGACAAGACGCTGGTGGGCGAGTTCGTGCAGGCGGGCTACCGCAGCAGCGCCGCCGTGCTGGGCGTAGCGTTCATCCAGAACATTTACGGCAGCGCCGGCATGGCCCCGCTCATGATTTTGGGCAGTGTGCCGCTTTTCAACATCTTTGCGGTGCTGATCTTGATGCTGGAATCGCCCGAGCAGCGCGGCGTGCCTGACCCGAAGCAGCTCTTGCGCGGCGTGGCCACAAACCCGATCCTGCTGGGCATTGTGTTTGGCACGGTCTATGCGCTGTTGCCGTTCACGCTGCCGCAGATCGCAACCAAAACCATCAGCAGCATTGCGTCGTTGACCACGCCGCTGTCGCTGCTGTCCATCGGCGCGTCGTTTGAGGGGACAAAGGCCATCAAAAAGCTCGGCCCCACGCTGGCGGCGGCGTTCATAAAGACCGTGGGCCTTGCGGCGGTGTTCCTGCCCTGCGCGGTAGCGCTGGGCTTTCGGAATGAGGAACTCGTCGCACTGCTTATCATGCTGGGCAGTCCCACGACGCCGAGCGCTTATGTCATGAGCAGGAACATGGGCCATGAGGGCGTGCTGACCTCGAGCTGCATTGCCCTGACGACCCTTCTCTCCGCCCTGACGCTGACAGGCTGGATCTTTGTTCTGCGGAGCGGGGGATACTTATAACGGAAAAAGGCTTCCCCCATCGGGGGAAGCTGTCCGCGAAGCGGACTGATGAGGGCCGCGTTGCCGGCAATATCCCGTTTACGGGAAACAGCGCAAACTTCGCCCTCATCCGACCTCGCTTCGCTCGGGCACCTTCCCCCGATGGGGAAGGCTTTTTGTTTTTTATTGCTTCTCCTCCGGCTCGGCTACGGGCACGCCGCGGTGCTCCACGGGCGTCGAAAAGACGATCTGCGTCCGGGTGCGGCCAAACTGCTGCAGGTGGTTGATGAACTGATCCAGCTCCTGCGTCGTACCGAACAGCACTTCAATCAGCATACTGTAATCGCCGGTGACGCAGTTGCATTCCACCACATGGGGGCAGCTCTGGATATAGGGGTAAAACTCCGGCTTGCGCTGGGGGTCCATGTCCAGATTGATGAACGCCTTGACCATGTAGCCCAGCTTCGGCGCGTCGACCTGTGCCTGGTAGCCGGTGATGGTGCCGGAGCTTTCCAGCCGGGCCATGCGGGCCGACACGGCGGGGCTGGACAAAAACACATGGTCGGCAATTTCTTTTAACGGTGCGCGGGCGTTGTTTTGCAGAAGGTCGATGATTTTACGGTCAATGTGATCCATGGTAACACCTCGTTTTAGGCAAAAAGCTCCCGTTCGTGTGCGCCATTGCACCTGAACGAGAGCTTAGTCAGCTTTACTATGCAAAGAATTTTACCATACGGAAAGCAAAAAGTAAAGCAATTTGCAAAATAAATTAAGTCGACAACCCGGCAGCAGCCCGTCTGCCTTGTGCCTCACATATCCGGGAACACATTCCGCGCACTGATAAGTGCATTGTTATAGTACATCTCAAAATGGCAGTGGGGACCCGTGGCAGCGCCGGTGGCCCCCACATAGCCGATCAGCTGCCCCTTTTCCACGGTCTGCCCGGCCTGCACGACAAAGGACGACATGTGGGCGTACAGCGTTTTGTACCCGTTGCCGTGGTCGATCTCCACATAGTAGCCCCAGCTCATGGTAGGGTGGTTGTGCCACTGGGCGGCAATGACCGTGCCCGCGTCGGCGGCATAGATCGGCGTGCCGTAGGGGGCCGTGATGTCCACGCCGCGGTGTCCATAGGGCAGACTGGCCCACCGGCTGATGCCCGAATACCCCGGCACCGGCCAGAGAAAGCTGCCTGTGCCCAGCCTGCCGATCATGCCGCTTTTCAGCCGCGTGCCGCGGTGGATGACCTCCGGCACGGAGGCCTGCACAAGCTGCACATCCACTACGCGGGTGCTGACGACCTCGCCCGCCACGGTTGTGATCTCGCTGGTGACAAGCTCGCTGCCGTTCTGCCCGGCCTGTACGGTCTCGGTTTTGCCAAAATCCAGCCCCGCGTCCTCGATGGTCTGGGTCTCAAACGGCAGCTCCCGGGTCACGGTCTCGTACCGCACGGCCTTGACCTGCAAAAGGTCGTCCGCCCGCAGTGCGGCGGTCAGGTCGCGGTACGGTGTGATGGCCGCGGCAGGGTAGATGCCGTCCACCAGCCGCAGGGCGTGAACAAAGTCGGTCTGCACACCGTCGGTCTGCCACGGCGCACGCACAGCGTACAAAAACTGCCGCAGGTGGTCGCCCTCGTCGGTGACGAACCGCAGCGCACCGTCCAGATAGACGGCGGTGCCCTCGGTGATCTCGCCGCCTGCGGCGCGCAGGATGGCATCGGCGGTCTCGCGCTCGGTCATGGGGCGGGTGTCGGCGTCGGCCATGACAAGGGTGTACGCGGGCTGGACGTTCCAGCCGACCACGCCGGTCAGGCGGGCCTGTACGTCGGCGCGGGCTGCGTCGAACGCCTGCTCGTCTGTGACATAGCCCACGACCTGCCCGCCGACCTCGACCCGCAGCACAAAGGGCCGCGCCAGCGCGGTGCGCACGAACCATGCCAGCACCCCGGCGGCCAGCAGCGGCACGGCGTACCCCGCCAGCTGCCGCGGATGGGTGAGCGCTGCTTTAAAGCTGCCCGCCGCCCGCACTGCGGGCCGCAGCACCACAGCCAGCAGCGTAAGCAACGCCCGCGCCGCGCCGTGTGCCAGCGCCGCCAGCCCGCGTCCAACGCGCACCGCGGTGTATTCCACATGGAAGCCTGTGTAGTATAGAAAATCTCCGAAGGTCAAAGCAATACACGTTCCTTTTAGCTTTCCCGTAGGGGCCGGGCATGCCCGGCCCTGCACCTTCCCGTAAGCGCCCGTCAGCGGGACACCTGCGGGCCGGGCATGCCCGGCCCCTACGCGGCATTTAATGCGTCGGCACAAACCCCAGCGGGTCTACTCTGCTGCCGTCCACGCGCAGCTCCAGGTGCAGATGATACCCGCCGCCCGCGCCGTAGACATTGCCGGTGTTGCCCACATACCCGAGCAGGTCGCCCTTCTGCACGGCGGCCCCCTGCGCCACGGCGATGCTGCTCATGTGGGCGTACAGGCTGTCGTACCGGTGGCCGTCGTCCGCGGTGCCGTGGCTGACCTGCACGCAGTTTCCGTAGCTGTTCATCGTCCGCGCGGCGCTGACGACACCGTCCGCAATCGCATAGATGGGCGTGCCGCCCGGCGCGGCAAAATCGGTGCCGCGGTGGGGGATGCCCCAGGGGTCCGGCTCGGCAAACTGCGTCGTGATGCGCCCGTAGCTGTCCAGCGGGCAGCGGAAGTCAAGGCTCGTCAGGTGCAGGTCCGCTGTTGTGTAGCGTCGGCTCTGCTCCCGCACATAGGCGTCCAGTGCGGCGGTGGCGTCCTCATACGCCTTTTTCGCGGCGTCGGTCACGGCGGCCTGTGCCTGTGCCGCGGCCTGCTGGGCGGTCAGTGTGCTGTTCGCGTCGAGCAGTGCGGCCTCCAGCGCGGTCTGCGTGTCGGCCAGCGCTGCCTGCTGCTGTTCGAGTGCCGCCTTGGCATCGGCGGCCTGCCGGGCGGCCTCGTCCGCTGCGGCGCGGGCCTGCTCCAGTGCGGCGGCCTCGGCGTCCAGCTCGGCCAGAACCGTGCTGTTCCGCGCGCTCATCTGCTGCAAAACCGCGTCGAACGTCAGCAGCTGGTACAGGCTTTTGGCCTGCGCCAGCAGCCAGACGGCCCCGCCGCCGTCCAGCCGCTGCATCGCGCGCAGCTGCTCACGGCAGACGGCCAGCCGTGCGTCGTACTCGGCCTGCTTGGTGTCCAGTGCGGCGCGGGCGGCGTCCGCCGCGGCCTGCCGCTCGTCCAAAACGGTCTGTGCATTTTGCACGGCGGCGGTCACGGCGGTAATTTGCCCGGCCAGCTCGGCGGCCTGCCCGGTCAGGGCGGCAACCTCGCTCTCGGTCTGCGTCTGTTCGTTTTGCAATTCTTCCAGGGCTGACTGTGCGGCTTCGTACTCCTGCCGCGTCTCGGTCTGCTTTTGCGTTAATTCGCCCTTTTTATCATCCGCGTAAGCGGTCAGGCCCGAAAAAAGGGTACAAAAAAGCAGCCCCGCCGCCAATACAGCGGCGGGGAAGTGCCTGTATTTCATCTTGTTACTCCGCTAATAGGGCAGTCCCGGTCAGGTCTGCGGGCGCGCCGTCCTGCCGTGCCTCAAAGTGCAGGTGCGGCCCGGTGGAATTGCCGGTGCTGCCCACATATCCCAAGACCTGGCACTGAACCACGGACTGCCCGGCAGAGACGAGCAGCGACTTCATGTGCTGATACTCCGTTTCCAGCCCGCCGCCGTGGTCAAGGACGACATAGTTGCCCTTTTCAACATCGTAGTCGGCGGCGGTCACGATACCACCGGCAACGGCGTAAACCTCCGCGCCCTCCTCAGCGGCAAAGTCAATGCCGGGGTGGCCGTTTTCGGGGTCATAGCCGCTGACCTGCGGCGGGGGCGCGACCGGCAGGGTAAAGAGATCCACGCCGGAAAGGGCTGCGGCTCCATCGGCGGCAGTCACCTGGTCGGAACTCGCATTGCGCACAGCTTCGGCCAGGATTTCATCTGCCTTTTCCTGCGTCAGTTCGGCGGCATCGCTGCCGTCGTAGGCGGTAAAATAGCGCGGCTCCACCAGCGTGCCGTTGACATGCATCTCAAAATGGCAGGCGTTGCCGGTTGTGTAGCCGGTATGCCCCACGTACCCGATGACCTGACCGGCGGTCACGGTCTGCCCGACCTGCACGGCGCAGGACTTCATGTGGGCGTACAGCGTGACCCAGCGCAGGCCGTCGGCGTCGGTACCGTGGTCGATCTCCACAAAATTGCCCCAGCTGTAATGCTCCTGCGCCGTCAGCACGACGCCGTCTGCGGCGGCGTAAATCTCGGTGCCCTCGGCGGCATGCAGGTCGTCGCCCCGGTGGCCGCTGTCCTTGCTCATGAAGCGGGAAATGTATTTGTACTGCACCGGGCAGGCAAACCGCGGGCTGTTGGCGGCGTCACTTAACGTCGGCAGCGTCGCGGCGGGCATGGCTGCAGGCGTCTCCGTGGGCGCAGGTGTCGGTGTCGGCGCTGCAGTCTCGGCAGTAGCGGCGGGCGGCTCCGGCGCGGCGTGGGACGCTTCCACCTGCGGGCGCACCATACAGGCTGTCACGCTGACGCCCACGGCCACGGCGCAGAGCGCCAGCGCCCCCGCACCCAGACGGCGGTAGTGCAGCAGGTGCACAATGCGCTCCTTCACGCTGCCCTGCCCGAAGGCAAGACTTCCGGGTGTTCGGATGGGGCGTCCCTGCATGGCAAACTGCAGCAGGCTCTCACAGTAGGTGCTGCGCTCGGCCAGCGTGCAGCCCTGCACGGCTGCCTCGTCGCAGGCGGCCTCCATGTCATGCTCAAAGGCGCGCAAAGCCAGCCACGCCAGCGGATTGAACCAGTGCAGGCAGACGACGGCATAAAACAGCGGCTTCACCAGCGGGTCGCGGCGGCGGATGTGGGTCCGCTCATGCAGCAGCACAGCCTGCCGCGCCGGGCCTTGCAGGCTGTCCGGCAGGTAGACGCGCGGGCGCACAAAGCCCAGTGTGAACGGCGTGGGCACGCACGCCCCGCCGTAGCAGCCGTCGGGCGTTTTGCAGGCCAGCGCCACACAGCGCTTTAATTTCAGGTAGCCGACGGCTCCGCGCACAGCCAGCACCAGCACACCGACCAGCCAGACCGCCGCCAGCGCGTGCCACGGCGTCAGCCGGGCGTACCAAGGCAGCGGGGCCGCAGCTGCGGCTGCGGCGGGGGCAGGGGGCAACAGCGGCAGCTCGCCCAGCTCCTGCACGGTGTCGGCGGCAGCGGCCAGCGGGGCGCTCTCCGGGCGGGGCAGCTTCAGCGGGATGCCCCACGGCAGCACGAACCGCAGCCCTACGGCCAGCCACAGCCAGCACAGGAGCCGACTGGGCGAATGGGCGCGGCGCAGGGCCCTGCAGACCAGCCACGCCGCCAGCGCGGCCACACCGCCGCGGGCGCTCAACAGCAAAAAGGCAAGAACGGTACTGCGCATGGCTATTCCTCCTTATAGCGGGCGGCGTCGAGCAGTGCACGGATCTCGGCGGCCTCGGCGTCGCTGATGGGCTTTGAGTTCAAAAACGCGGCCACGAACCGCGGCAGACTGCCGTCAAAGGTCTTGTCCACCACTGCGGCGCTCTCGGCCTGCTGGACGTCCTCCTTTTTAATAAGGCTCGTCACGCGGCCATCGGCGTTTTGCAGCACGCCGCGCTCACAGAGCTTTTTTAAAACGGTGTAGGTCGTGCTTTTTTTCCAGCCCAGCCCCTCGGCGGCCAGCGCGACCAACTGCCCGCTGGGCAGTGGCTCGTTGTCCCACACAAGGCAGGCAAAGCGGTATTCGCCGTCAGCAAGGCGAAGCGGTTCATGGTTCAGCATAGGGAAAACTCCTTTTGGTTTATTGCAATAGACCTGTCTCTGTCTATAGTCTACTACGATAGACCAAAAATGTCAATAAAAAATCCCCGCCGGTGGTGCACAGTGGGGGGCATCAAATCCGGAAATGGAATAAAAATTTATGTATTATTCGATGCTTTTGAAATTTTTATCCCTTATCCGTAATTTCTGAGTTCGCCCGCTGGGAAATTTCCATTATAATATAGGGAGTAAATTGAAAAGGAGTACCCAGCGATGCGAGCAATAAACCTGAAAACGAATCATCTTACCGCGCCCCTTGGCATGGATGCCGGGCCGCTGTTTTTGTCTTGGCAGTGCGTTGACGGCGTGCGCCAGACTGCCTATGAAATAGAACTGACCGCGAACGGCGAGACTGCTTGGCACAGCGGCAAGGTGCAGAGCGCCGCCGTGCACGCCGATGCCCCGACTATGGGCGGCTCCCGCGTGCGTGGGTGCTGGCGCGTGCGCCTGTGGGACGAAAACGACACCCCCGGCGCGTGGAGTGAGGCGCACTTTGAAACGGGCTTGGCGCAAAGCGACTGGCAGGGTGAATGGGTAGACCCCGAAACGGAAGAAATCGACATCCCCGGGGATGATGCCATCAACGCCTTTGCCCGCCCCAATTGGGAGCGCAAGCAGGCAGAAAAAG
>OLGH01000644.1_pt1 | contig 40930 bp, 37 predicted proteins | sample 1604851 | NCBI WGS metagenome assembly OLGH01 (sample SAMEA3888894, study PRJEB22519) | human gut metagenome | biome: human gut; feature: human-associated habitat; material: faeces | place: Denmark | collected 2010 | reverse complement strand
TATACCAGCCGGTATCCTGCACCATCAGGTAATCCTGCACCCGGCTGTCATAGTCCGGGCGGTTGCTCCACTGGAGCGTCCTGGAGTCCCAGCTGCCGCTGACATGGTGCACATTTACCTGCGAGCTTTTGGAGGATTTCTGCAGCTTATACAGGGAGATGCTGGCCTGCACCACCACATCCGCCGATGTAAGCGCCGGAAGATCCACATACTGCATATAGAACCGCTCCACGCCGTAGGGCGCGTAGTAGCCCGCCTCGACCATGCCCCACAGGTAGTTGAAATTCTTACCGGGAGCCACCGTCTGATCCTGAATGTTCTTCGCCCGCAGATCCGCCTCCACGTTGGGATCCAGCACCACCGGATACGCGCGCTCCGCCGCATTCATCCACTCCTGCGGCAGCAGATACGTCAGCTCATACGCTCCCTCCGCCTGCTGCGTCAGCTTCACCTGAATCTCATCGTTATACCGCCCGTTGGCGTCGTAGAGATACGGGGCAGGCATGTGAAATACGGGCGTCTCGCTGTCGGCGCTCATGGCGTCCACGCTTCCGTCCTCCTGCAGCGTCAGGGTCAGCTCCCCTGTCTGCAGAAGATAACGATAGCCCTCACGCGAATCGGACGCGCTCCGAATGACAATCGATTCCTTCAGAATATCGGACTGCAGATCGTAGCGCACATCCACGCCCCGATAGACGTCCGCATAGGACGCCCCGGTATTGAGCTTATCCGAAATGGTTGCCTCGAGAGTCTTATCGTCCTCAGAAAAAGAGAGTTCGGGCGACGCGACCTGCAGCGAAGAGGTCTGCACGTTTTCTACCGCCGTGCTCACCTCTGTCTGCACGTCATCCGCATCAGGCAAAGCGTCCGCACTGTCTGACACAACATCCGTGCGTCCGTTCAGTTCGCCGGTAAAGTAAAAGCGCAGTGTGCCCTCATCCTTTGTCAGCTCCACTGCGCTCCCGCCGTCCAGACTGGCCGGAAGCGTGACATCCCACGCACCGGCCGTGTTCCGGTAGACGTCCTCGCTCCCGCGCTGCTCGCGCCGGAGCGTATTGTCGATTTCCTTCCACTCCCCGTCCTCTTCATAGTGAACGGCAGTGGGATATACGGCCAGCATCCGCTGCCCGTTGGAAAGCAGATATTCCTTTTGGAATCTGCCGCGGCCCTCCGCAAGCTCTGTTACGATTTCCGGATTTTCCTCCGCCGCCGTCTCGGTGTCAATCTCCGCCTGCACAGCAGATTGGCTGCCGACCTCAGCCGCCAGAACTTCGGTTGGAACCAGATATAGGGAGAATACGAATGCCAGGAAAAGTGCCAGGAGTTTTGTTGCTCTCGGTGTTTTCATGTGGTTTTTCCTCTCTCTTTTGTTCCTCTGCCGCTGACTTCAAACACAGTGGTGGGATTGCTCTTGCCGGGGAGATTATGTATTCGCATTTTCGTCTGCAGCTGTCATCAGGCGGCAAATTCTGGTAGCATTATATACTCTTCACGCATTCTTAACAAGGCTCAAAACATTCTTCTGTTTTATTGATAAAAACGCTGTTGATTTTTGTGTATTTTGTATATCACGAAGACCGCGAATATCTTCTTCCGCGCACTGCGTCAACCATACTTCATTGTTTGAAATTGCGCCGGGACGCATGAATCGGTACCAAAGTAGGTCACGGATTTCCTGGAATAAGATTAGAACCGGGGACAGGCACAGGAACAGCAGGACGCAAGGCATCTGAGTAAAAATGCGTTTGAAACGACGCTGTCCGGCTGGGATGGTGTCAAGTGTCCCGTGGAAGATGCAGCGATTAGAACCTCCGTCTTGAAAATCTGTGGAGAGCCATTGCGGGGCTGGATGCACAAGGTCAAAACCTGCTCTCCCGTGAGTTCAAAGAAATCTCCGTCTACAGAGTCCGCACAGCAGCGATAAATCTCAGTCATCTGCTCTGGGGTGAAAAGCTGTTCCTTTTGAATCAGCCCGGAGCGGATGGCAAAGTCCTGTTTGGCTCCTGCATAGTTCTCCATGAAATAGTGCCCATGACATACGCCTGTGTGCCCATAGGCCCAATCCCATGTGACGAAGTGGACTCCGTGTTTACTCTGAACTCCAGCCAGCACAGTGCCGTTGAAATCCGCCAGCACCTTGTAGCCGTCCTCCAGACCATCGGCTTTCAAAGCGGGCGTTGTCTCCATCTGGCGCATATATTCCGCTGTGGTTCTGACGATCTCATACACCTTGTCCTTGGCGGCGATTCGCTCCGGCTCGTCAATATCCTCATTGCGGTAGGCAACACCACCGCTCTCAGTTACTTCACAAAGCGGCGAACCGTCAAGCAGGATACACAGCCTGTCAGTGTGAACTTCGTCCAACTGGAAACCCTCCTTGGCAAGGGCGATTGCTGCTTCTCTGAGGTAGCGAGTCTGCGAATCTTTACTGTGGTCGTTCATATCTGTTTTCCTCCGTCGTTGATAAAATAAAAAAGCGCCCATCTTCGTATTGAAAATGGACGCCAATTGTGTACTTGATTTAATTGTTGCGGGAAGCGGGGAGGTGTATCTGAACCGTAGATAGAACAAGACCGTAAGGCGTTGGCCTTACGGTCTGTTGTTGGTGGAGATAAGCGGGATCGAACCGCTGACCTCTTGAATGCCATTGCTTTTTCGTTCGTCGCGTATGGCAGCGTTCCGACACGCTGCGTATCGTGATATTGCCTGTAATTGCAAGGGGTTTGGGCCGGGCGCTGCATGATGCATATTGCAGCGCCCGGCCCACCAGAAAACAAGGAAATCAGAAAAGTGTTAGAAATGTGTTAGAAGAAATCTGCTGTCATGGTTTCATCAAGCCACCTGTTCCCCATTGGAACAGGTGGCCTTTTGCTCAGAGTTACTCCAAAGTACTCCTTGACATTCTGCGTATCTCGCTGTAAAATCAGTGTCAGAATCCATCGCAAGGAGGTAAGCCCTATGCCATCAGATAAAAAACGTGTGAATCTTACCATACCGGATGACCTGTACCAGCGAATCCAGGACTATAAACAGCGCCAGGGTATTACCAACGATGCCAGCGCCTGCCTGCAGCTTATTGTACAGCAGCTCAATGGCTTGGAACAGTCACAAGCCATGCTTCGTCTGCTGAATAACTGCTCCATAGACCAGCTTGTGGAAATGTCTCGGGATGGACTCACAGAAATCAAATCCACCCTGTCACAGGAGAAGTAATCGCCCCCGCAAGGAAATGCGAGAGCAACTTGCGGCGTCAGCCGCAAAGCGGCTCGCATCCAAGCTCCCCCGTGGCCTTGCTGCTGCATCTCCCGTCATGCGGAAAGCTCCCAGTGCCCGCAAAAAGTCCCGTCCACGGCAAAGGTCACATCGTTCTATGCCATGGCCTTGCTGCAGAAAGGTCCCGACAACCGCACCGCTGCCGGTGCCCGCTGAAACTCCCGTATATGGGTTACCAAAGGCATAGTATTACCCTTTGGTAACCATGTGTTTTGTGTAATCTTGGAAAGGATGTGCTACACGACTAACAAAGCAAGAAAGTATCAGCTGACCTTTAACAATCCGGTTCAGCACGGATTTACGCATGCGGTCATTAAGACCACGCTGGCCAGCTTCCCCGGTATTCAGTACTGGTGTATGTGCGACGAGATAGGCGAACAGGGAACGCCTCACACGCACTTGTATCTCTATTCCCCCAACGCAATTCTATTTTCCACGCTGCAGCAGCGTTTTATGGGCGCTCATATGGAGACCGCTAAAGGCAGTCACCGCGAGAACCGCGACTATATTCGCAAGGAAGGCCGCTGGCTGGATGACGCCAAACATGAGACAAACCTGCCCCAGACCTTTGAGGAAAGCGGCCCCCTGCCTGCTGAGCGGAACAAACGGGAATCTATCAGCTCTGAGATTTTGGAGCTTGTCCAGTCCGGTACATCCAATGCCGAGATTCTGTTGCAATACCCCTCCGCCATGAACCGGCTGCAGCATATCGAAACTGCCCGTCAAACGCTGTTGGAGGAACGCTACCGCAATCAGTGGCGTAATTTGGAGGTCACCTACTTATGGGGCCCCACTGGCGTAGGCAAGACTCGCAGCGTCATGGAGCTGTACGGTTACGAAAATGTCTATCACGTCACCAATTATGACCATCCCTTTGACGATTACCGGGGGCAGAATGTAATTCTGTTTGACGAGTTCCGCAGCAGTCTCCCCGTTGCGGATATGCTCAAGTATTTGGACGGCTATCCTCTAATGCTGCCCTGTCGGTATAGCAACAAAGTGGCATGCTATACCAAAGTATTCCTAATCAGCAATATTCCTCTGTCGGCCCAGTATCCCAATGTACAGCTGTCGGAGCCGGAAACATACCGTGCTTTCTGCCGCCGCATTAATCAAGGTGAGCTGGAAATGCAGGCGGATACCGGCAAAGAGCCGTTTTAAGGGGGCCTGTATGTGTTCAGAGAATACCCCGATGTAATGACCCCGGCCGAAGCTGCCCATGCTTTGGGCATCGGCAAGGCCAGCGTGTACCGGTTGATTCGTGAAAAGCGTCTGGGCTGCAAGCGCATTGGCCGCAAGATCATCATCCCCAAGCCGTGCCTGGTGGATTTTATCCAGTCGGCACGCTATACGGTAACGAACCCATGACAGCAGACAAATCCAACTGTCCGGAAAGGAGATATTATGACAGGAAGTCTGCAAATCAAGAATGACAAGTACTATATCGTTCTCAACAGCCATGTAAACGGCAAGCGGAAGCAAAAATGGGTCAAGACCGACCTGCCGGTAAAGGGCAATAAACGAAAGGCGGAGCAGCTGCTGCGCCAGACCATCCAGCAATACGAACAGCAGCAGGGTATCATCCCCAGTGATGTGACCTTTGCCGCATACGTCCGTATCTGGCTGACACGTGTAAAGCGCCGCGTAGACGAGGTGACCTATCAGGGCTATGAAAGCCTGGCATGCAGTCACATCCTCCCGTATTTTGATGCCAGCAGGCTAAAGCTGCAGCAGGTAACGCGCCAGGTCCTGCAGGATTATTTGGACGAAAAAGCCGCTCATGGCCGCAAGGATGGCAAAGGCGGCTTGTCTCCCCGCAGTCTACGCCTGCACAAGAATATTCTGTATCAGACGCTGACTGAGGCAGTCAAGGCAGGCCTGCTGCCTGCCAATCCTTGTGAATATGTGGACCTGCCCAGCGTTCCCCGGCATGAAGCGCATTTTTACACGGCAGAGCAGCTGCAGGTGCTCTTGGAAGCCATCCAGGATGACCCGTTGTATCCGTTGGTAAAAATCACCGCCATTTATGGCTTGCGCCGCAGTGAATTGCTGGGCCTTCAATGGGACAGCGTCGACTTTGACCGGGGTACCCTGACCATCCGTCACACGGTAAGCAAGGTAACTGCCGCTGTGGAAAAGGATAAGACCAAGAACGCCAGCAGCTACCGGTCCTTCCCGCTGCTGCCGGAAGCGCGGGATATCTTTCTGCAGGCTCTGGCGGACCAGAGCGCCAACCATCGGCTATTTGGAAAGGCGTATCAAGAAAACCCGTATGTATTCAAATGGCCGGATGGGCGTCCGTTCCCGCCGGACTATATCACCCATCATTTTGCCCGCCTGCTCCAAAAGCACGGACTGCCCCGTATTCGCTTTCACGAACTGCGCCATAGCTGCGCCAGTCTCCTGTTGAGTCACGGCTTCACCCTCAAGGACGTGCAGGAGTGGTTGGGCCACAGTGATATCAAGATGACGGCCAACGTCTACGGCCACCTGGATGTAGCGCGCAAGCAGTCCATTGCCGATGAAATGTCCGCCCTGCTGTCTGGCAGGCGTTAGAAAAGTGTTAGAAACCCAGCTGCCGCGCCCATGCGGGCAAAAAAGAAGAAGTCCCGAAACCATAGCGGTTTCAGGACTTCTCAATGGTCCGAGTGTTGAGATTCGAACTCAAGGCCTCTTGAACCCCATTCAAGCGCGATACCAAACTTCGCCACACCCGGATAGTCAACCGAATCACTCAAGTCAGCTTGATTACTATACCACACCTTTTCGGGGAATGCAAGGGGTTTTTTGAAATTTTTCCGTTTTTTTAGTAGCCATACCGTTTCCGCTTGGCCAGCAGGAAGATACCCGTGGCGACAACGGCCATGACCTCCGCCGCCACGATGGACATCCAGATGCCGTCCAACCTCCACAACAGCGGGAACAGCAGCACCGCTCCCACCTGGAACACCAGGGCCCGCAAGAACGCGATGATGGCCGAGGTGAGCCCGTCGTTCAGGGCCGTGAAGAAGGACGAGCCGTAGATGGCGAAGCCCGAGAACAGGAACGAGAACGAGAAAATGGAGAAGGCGTGGGACGTCATCCGGAACAGTCCCGGGTCATACCCCACATACAGCCGGGACAGCGGCGCGGCCAGAACCTGCCCCGCCGCCAGCATGCACACCGCGCACACGGCCAGCAGGCCGCCGCTGCGCCGCAGCAGGCCCCGCAGCTCCCCGCGGTTTCCGGCCCCATAGTGGAACGACACAATAGGGGCCGTCCCCACGGAATAGCCGATATAGATGGCCTGGAAGATCATATTTACATACATCAGCACGCCGTAGGCAGAGACACCGTCCTCTCCGGCGTACTTCATCAGCTGCACGTTATACAGCATGCTCACCAGGGACATGGACACGTTGCTCATAAACTCCGACGACCCGTTGGAGCAGGTTTTCAGCAGGGCACGCAGGTCCATCCGGCATTTGCCCAGCCGCAGCAGACTGCTGTTGGGCCGGGCGAAGTACACCAGGGGCAGGCTGCCGCCGATGAACTGGCTCAGGGCTGTGGCCGCCGCCGCACCTGCCGCGCCCCAGGAAAACACCGCCACGAACAGGGCGTCCAGCACCATATTGGTGACGCCTGCCGCCACGGTGATATATAGCCCCAGCCGCGGCTTTTCCGCCGTGGCAAACAGGCACTGGAACTCATATTGCAGCACATAAAACGGCAGGGCGATCAGGTTGATGCGGCCATAGATCAGGGCCTGCTCCAGAAGCTCCCCCTCCGCCCCCATCAGCACCGCCGCCGGGCGCAGGATCAGAAAGCCCAGGCCCGCCAGCACCACGCCGATGGCCGCCGAGACGTACACGATCATGGAGAAGATGTCGTTGGCCCGTTCCCGGTCCCCCTGGCCCATGGTCTTGGCGATAAGCGCGCTGCCGCCGGTGCCGAACATGAACCCCACGCAGCCTAAGCCCAGCAGCACCGGGATGATAAGATTCACCGCCGCAAAGGGCGTCTTTCCCGCGTAATTGGACACAAAAAAGCCGTCCACCACGCCGTAAACCGCGGTAAAGATCATCATGGTGATGGACGGCAGCGTAAACCGGATCAGCCTGCCGCAGGTGAAGTGGTCCGATAATTGAATGGACGCTTTGCTCATGACTCCTCCTTGATTTCCTTCGCTTTTTCCCCCAGGGCCTCCTGAAAGCGTCGGGTCAGCGCCAGATATTGCTCCACATCCGCCTGGGGCCAGGCGGCAAACACCTGGTTCTCCGCCTGGATTACCCGCAGGGCGGTCCGGCAGGCCAGTCCCTCTCCCGCCTCCGTCAGGCACACGTCCTTGCCCCGTCCGGCGGCCTCCAGATAGATCAGGCCCTCCCGCTCCATCCGCCGCAGGGCGGAGTTGACGGTCTGCTTGCTCATGCCTCCCAGGCGGCAGGCCTCCCGCACAGAGCAGCGCCCCCCGGCGTCGCACAGGGTATACAGCACGCCCATCACGCTGTCCGGCAGGCCCCAGTGCTGGGCCATTTCATGATAAACCGCGTCGGTTTCCTGCAAAAGGTGGTTATACCGCCGCAGGTCCCGGGATGTATATTGCATAGGCTGCCGCCTCCCTTCTGTCCGAAATCATACCAAACGTATTATAGTACGATTTCGTACCTTTGTCAAGACGACACAAACCGCCGGTCCCGGGAAAGAGGGGACCGGCGGTTTGTTTTGTGGTAAAAGGAGAGAGAATAACAATGATAACAGCTTTCGGATTACGGGCTTATCATACCGTCCCGACGGGAAAAAGTCAAGCGGTCCGGCCCACAGTTTACAGAACGTTCACAGGAAACCGGCAATCTGCCTATTGACGGCCGGCAGCCATGGTGGTAATATTTAGCTCGCTAACATTTAGTATGCTAAGTATTAAAAATCAGAAGAAAGGAGAAAGCTATATGGACTGCGAGAAGAAGCCCGAGCTCATCGGCCCGCTGCTGGGCTACTGCAATCATCGGGCATATCTGAGCATGGACAAAAAGCTGCGGCGCTATGGCGTCACGCCCATCCAGTGCCGGACCCTGACGTATCTGCACCGCCAGCCCGGCCCCGTGACCCAGAAGCAGCTGCAGCAGCATCTGGCCGTGAAGCCCTCCACCGTCAACGGCATTGTGGACCGTCTGGTGGAAAAGGGCATGCTGACCCGCGCCCCCGGCGAAACCGACGCCCGCTGCCGCATCCTGCGGCTGACGGCATGCGGCCAGCAGTTTTATGACGACTTCGTTTCCATCACCCATGAAATAGAGACCCTGGTCCAGCGGGGCATGACCCCCCAGGAGGTGGATACGCTCCGCCGGCTCCTGCTGCGGGCGGCGGAAAACCTGACATCGGAGGAGGACAACGCATGATTCGTAAATTAGCTCCCTATACCAAGGGATATCGTATCTGGATCATCTTGGGCGTTCTGTGCTCAGCCGGCGAGGCCGTGCTGGAGCTGCTGCTGCCCAAGGCCATGAGCCAGATCGTGGACGTGGGCATTGCCAACGGCGACAAGGAGTACATTCTGGCCATGGGCCTGAAAATGATCCTCATGGCCCTGGCGTCCCTGGTGATGGGCGTGGGGGCGGCGGCTCTGGCCGCCCGGGCCGGTATGGGCTTCGGCGCCAACGTCCGCGCCGCGGAATATGCCCAGGTGCAGCGGTTCTCCTTTGCCAACATTGAGCATTTTTCCACCGCATCCCTGATCACCCGGCTCACCAACGACGTTTCGTCGGTGCAGATGACCCTGATGATGGGCATGCGCATGCTGGTCCGGGCCCCGGTAATGCTGATCACCGCCCTGGTCATGGCCCTGACCATCGGCTTGCAGCTGAGCCAGGTATTCCTGGTGGTGCTGCCGCTGCTGCTGATCCTGGTGGCCATCGTCATCCGCTATGTGGGGCCGTTTTTCACCGCCCTGCAAAAGTCCACCGACGATCTGAACCTGGTGGTCCAGGAGGATCTGAACGCCATCCGCGTGGTGAAATCCTTCGTCCGGGAGGACCGGGAGCAGGAGAAGTTTGCCCAGCGCAGCGACACCCTCCGGGATACGGCGGAGCGGGCCTACAGCTTCGTGGTGCTGTTTGTCCCCCTGGTGACCCTCATCATGGGCGGCACCATCATGGCCATCATGTGGCTGGGCGGCCACTATGTGGTGGGCGGCTCCATGCTCTCCGGCGACCTGATCGCCTTCTTCACCTACGCCTCCGAAATCCTCATGTCCCTGATGATGGTGGCCATGGTGATGATGGTGCTGACCCGGTCCATCGCCTGCGGCAAGCGCATTGTGGAGGTGCTGGAGGAGCAGCCCGAGATCACCGACTCCGCCGCCGACCCGGCCCTGACCGTGGAAAACGGCGACGTGGACTTTGATCATGTCTATTTCAAATACCACAAGGACAGCGACGCCTGGAACCTGGAGGATGTCTGCCTGCATATCGACAGCGGCATGACCGTTGGCATCCTGGGCGGCACCGGCAGCGCCAAGAGCACCCTGGTGAGTCTGATTCCCCGGCTGTATGAGGCCACGGAGGGCGTTGTGTCCGTAGGCGGACATGACGTCCGGGAATACACCATGGAGGCTCTGCGCCAGGGCTGTGCCATGGTGCTGCAAAAGAACACCCTGTTCTCCGGCACCATCCGGGAAAATCTCCGCTGGGGCCGGGAGGACGCCACCGACGCCGAGATGGAGGAGGCCTGCCGCATGGCCTGCGCCGACGAGTTTATCTCCCGCATGCCCGACGGCTACGATACCCACATTGAGCAGGGCGGCGCCAACGTGTCCGGCGGCCAGAAGCAGCGCCTGTGCATTGCCCGGGCCATTCTCCGGCGGCCCCGGGTGCTGATCCTGGACGATTCCACCTCTGCCGTGGACACCGCCACCGACGCCAGGATCCGCGCAGCCCTGCGCCAGGCCCTGCCCGGGTCCACCAAGCTCATCATCGCCCAGCGCATCTCCTCCGTTATGGATGCGGATCTGATCGTGGTGCTGGACGACGGCAAAATTTCCGGCGCAGGCACCCATGACCGGCTGATGGCCACCAATCGGATCTATCAGGAGGTCTATAAATCTCAGCAGGAAGGAGCGACCATCGATGGCTGACAGCAAGAAGCAGGTCCGTCCCGGCGGCCCCCACGGCCGGGGACACGGCTATCAGCGGCCCCAGGATCTCCGGGGCACCGTGGGCAAGCTCCTGGGCTACATCGGCCGCTACAAGGGCGCGCTGATCGTGGTGGCCGTGTGCCTGATCCTCAGCTCCGTGGGCTCCGTGGCCGGCAGCTATTTCCTCAAGCCCGCCCTGAACCACATTGTGGCCGGGGACTTCAAGGGCCTGTTCTGGATGCTGGTGGCCATGGGCGGCGTGTTCCTGGCCTCCGCCGGGTGCTCCTATGCCTATTCCCGCCTGATGGTCCGCATCTCCCAGCGGACCGTGGCCACCCTGCGGCAGGATCTGTTCAACAGGCTCCAGACCCTGCCCCTGCGGTATTTCGACACCCACCAGTCCGGCGACCTGATGAGCCGCTTCACCAACGACATGGACACCGTGTCCGATATGATCGGCAACAGCTTCGCCAGCGTGGTGTCCAACCTCATTACCTTTGTGTGCACCGTGTTCATGCTGATTTACCTGAACTGGGCCCTGACCCTCATCACCTTCGTGTTCCTGGGTCTGATGCTCCTGGTGGTCAAAAGCGTGGGCGGCCGCAGCCGCGTCAGCTTCCAGCAGCAGCAGGCGGCCCTGGGCAGCCTCAATGGCTACATTGAGGAGATGATCGAGGGCCAGAAGGTCATCAAGGTCTTTCACCACGAGCAGAAGACCATGGACGAGTTCGCCGCCCGCAACAGCGCCTATCGCGACGCCGCCGCCATGGCCCAGACCTATGCCGGGTCCATGATGCCCGCCATGGGCAACCTCTCCCGCATCAACTACGCCGTCACCTGCTGCGTGGGCGGCCTGCTGTCCATCTCCGGTGTGTTCGATATCGGCTCCCTGGGCGCGTACCTGCTGTATGTCAAGCAGGTGTCCCAGCCGGTGGGCCAGATCAGCCAGCAGGTGAACACCCTGCTGGCCGCCGTAGCCGGCGCGGAGCGCATTTTTGCCGTGATGAACGCCGACCCCGAGACGGATGAGGGCCGCACCACCCTGGTGCGGGTGCTGAAGGACGGCGATTCCCTGACGGAGACGGACCGCCGCACCGGCCACTGGGCCTGGAAGAAGCCCGACGGCTCCCTGACGGAGCTGCGGGGCGACGTGCGCTTTGACCATGTGGACTTCGGCTACGACCCGGAAAAGACGGTGCTCCACGACGTGTCCCTGTTTGCCAAGCCCGGCCAGAAGATCGCCTTCGTGGGCTCCACCGGCGCGGGAAAGACCACCATTACCAACCTGATCAACCGGTTTTATGACATTCAATCCGGCTCCGTCACCTATGACGGCATCGACGTCCGGGACATCCGGAAGGACTCCCTGCGCCGCTCTCTGGGCATTGTTTTGCAGGATACCCACCTGTTCACCGGAACCGTGGCCGACAACATCCGCTACGGGAAGCTGGACGCCACCGATGAGGAGGTCCGCGCCGCGGCCAGGCTGGCCAACGCCGACACCTTTATCCGCCACCTGCCCCAGGGGTACGACACCGTCATCACCGGCGACGGCGGCAGCCTCAGCCAGGGGGAGCGCCAGCTGCTGGCCATTGCCCGGGCCGCCGTGTCCGATCCCCCGGTGCTGATCCTGGATGAGGCCACCTCCTCCATCGACACCCGCACGGAGAAGCTCATCGAGCAGGGGATGGATTCCCTGATGGCCGGGCGCACGGTGTTCGTCATCGCCCACCGGCTCTCCACCGTCCGCAACGCCCAGGCCATCCTGGTGCTGGAGCAGGGCCGCATCATCGAGCGCGGCGACCATGCGGAGCTCATGGCCCAAAAGGGCCGGTACTATCAGCTCTGCACCGGCCAGGAGGAGCTGTCCTGACCCAAAAAACGCAAGAAACAGCCGCCGCAGAGCAAGCTGCGGCGGCTGTCAGACTGTCAAAAAGGGCAGGACTCTTTTTCGTAAACGAGAGGCGGAGGTCACTTCCTCTTTTTCCGCACCAGCAGCCAAACCGCCGCACCGGCGGCTACAGCTGCGGCCGCGGCCAGGCCGATCCACAGGACGGTACGGCTCTGCGCCTGCTGCTTCAGCTGGGCGATGTCTGCCGTGGCCGCGTCAGGAGCGGAGTCCTTGGGTGCATCGGGAGCCGTGACCGGATCCCCCGTGGAGGTCTCCGGCGCAGCCGGGTTCGCTGCGGGCTGATCTCCCGTTGGCTGGTCCGCCGGCGTTTGGCCTCCGGCAGAGCCGCCGGAGGTCGTTCCACTGGAGGGAACAGTCCCGCCGGACCCCGCGCCGCTGCCGCCATAGGTGTGGATAAACTGGAACGGCGCGCTCATATCATTGGTCCGCAACACCGTCAGATGATCGATGTACGGCGGCAGCTCAATACGGAATACGGCGGGCGAAACACTCCAGTTTCCGGAGCCCGACGTCATCTTCTGCCGCACATAAAACTCCCTCAGATAGTTGTTGTTCTGCTCATACTCGCAGGTGTGGACCGTCAGAACGCCGTGGTACGTTCCCGGCCCGTTGGTCTCGATGACGGTGCCGGTGATGGGCACGGTTTTCCCCATGGGGTGGGAATAGTTATACGCCTCGATGGCAAAGGTGGCCGGACCCGGCGCCTGGCTGCCGTTTTGCTTCACCACCACCGTATAGGGCACCTCCATTACGCGCTCCATACCCCGTGACTGGTCATATTCCGCCCGGAACCGCATCTCCGGCTTGTCATAGAGGTTCCCGTCCTGATACGTCCACGTGACGCTGTATCCGGAGTCCCCCTTGACGGCGTGACCGGTGACGTCGATCTCACTGGAGCGCCTGGCCCAGCTCTCCGGCAGTCCGTCATACCACAGGTCCACCGTGAATGTGAACGTGCCGGCCTCCAGCAGGCTCTGGGCCACGGAAACGGTCATGGTAAAGGGATACGTTCCCACGCCGTTGGTGGAAAGCTCCACGTTTTCGCACCGGACATTGGGGTTGCGCTTTCCCCTTCTGTTGAAGGCCTCCCACAGGGTGAGCACCTGGGCCGTGGGCGGCACGTTGTTGAGCTGCACCACCTCCAACACCCCGGGCAGAGCAAAGGGGTAATATGCCTCTTCCTCCGCGCCCGCTCCCGCCGGGGCCATGGCCCACATGCACACCAGGCACAGCACCGCCGCCAACCATTGCTTGTAGGTTTTTCTCATCTCTTTTCCTCCCGTAAATGTATATTTCCATTTTATCATGCACAAGCGCTGAATGCAACCATAAACTGGCGTTTTTCGGGTGCACCCACAAAAAAAGGCAGTCTTTCGGCCCGCCAAGCGGCAAAAACGCCGGTATCGCAGCGATACCGGCGTTTTTGCTATAGGGGGGAAGGGGGAAATCAGCGAAGTCAGGCAGACCGCCGAGCGGTCCGGCTTCGGTTCCAGAGCCTCGGAGGTGGCCCTGAATATAAATTCATTATACACGGTCGATATGGAAAAATCAACCTGAATTTTGAAAAAATTTCAAAATTTCTGTATGTCACCGCAGCACCGCGCACAGTAAGGTCAGGTATCGCGGCAGCTTATCCCGCCGGGGCCACAGCAGCTCCCAGCCCAGCTCCCCCCGGGCGGCGGCGCCCACGTCGCAGCCCAGGGACTCCAGGCTGTACCCCACCGCCTGCGGATGACGGCAGGGCCGTCCCATGGGCCGGGTGCATTCCTCACACAGGGTGCACCCTCCGGTGGTCAGCACCGCCGCCCCGGGGTACTGCCGCCGCAGGGCCCGGTCCATCTGCCGGGCCTGCTCCGCCGTCAGCCGCCGGGTATATTCCGCCAGCTCCTCCGGCGTGAACCGCCGCTCCAGCAGCTCCCGGGTAAAGTGGAACTGCATCCCCCGCAGCAGCACCGTTTCATACCGCCCCCAGTATTCCGCCGCCGGAACGTCATAGGGCGGGCACGTCCAGTACCGCCCATAGTCCGGGCAGGGGCGGCACCCGGCGGTGGGGTCCTTCAGGTCCACATACCGCCTGACGAATTCCTCCGCCGGCACCTCCGCCCCGGCCTGTACAATGGTATAGCCGCTTCCGTTCATCCGTTTCCCTCTCCGATCTCATAGCCGCTGAAGTTGTACAGCGGCCCCACCCGGGTCTCGCCGTTCATGGTGGACAGCAGCAGCATCTCGCACCCGTCGGAGAGCCCCGCCTCATCCACGCCATAGAGCAGGGTATGGAAATCCTCCGCAAAGACCCGAACACTCTCTGCCGCCGCGCCGTGGGCCAGATGCCGGGACCGCACCAGCCGCTCCCGGCCGCCGGTCAGGCTCAGCAGCTCATAGAGCTGCTCCTCCGCCGTCCGGCCATAGCGCAGAAGCTCCCACTGCCCGCCGTTCCGGTGCAGGAACAGGGCCTCATCCCCGTTCTGTCCCACCGGGCCGGAGGACCACACCTCCGTGCCGTCATACCGCAGCACCCGGAGTCCTCCGTTCTCTGCCGTAAGGCGCTCCGCCAGTCCGTCGCCGTCCATGTCCACATAGGTTATCGCCGCCGTGCCGTCAGGCCGGGACACCCCCAGCCCCAGCAGCACAGCATACCCCGGATGGTGCACCAGGTCCTCCGACACGGCGAAGGCTTGGGTCTTGACCTGATCGTACCACGCCTGAGCGGAGAGGAGCCCGGCATAGGGAGTCACATCCTCACCCATGTCCGCCAGCAGATCCTGGCACACCGCCATCATGGCCGCCTGCATCCCATACCCGCCGTTATACCGGCACTCCAGCATGGTGAAGCAGTGCCGCAGGGTGTCCGCCCCGCCGTCCAGCAGCCGCCGGTAATCCGGCAGCTGCCGCATAGCGGCCTCCACGGCCCCGGAAAAGCTGATGGCCGCCACGCTGTCGTCTCTGCTGACGCTGAGCAGCAGACGGTCCAGCTCCAGCACCCGCTCCGGCTCCAGCGGCACCGGCCGCAGCCGCAGCATCTCGAAAACTTCCCCGTCAGCCTGGTGATATTGCAGCAAATACAGCTGATCGTCCAGCCGCAGCAGCTGACAGCCGTCCTCCAGCTGGAACAGCCACCGCTCCTGGTACCCGCTGATGTCCGGGCTAAACCCCTCCGGGAACCGGCTGTCCCATTCCTCCAGGCTGACACTCTGACCGCCCTGGATGGGATACTGACTGTACTTCTCCGGGTCCAGTGCGGTGGTCAGCTGCCCGTCGGCGTTCTCCTGATACCGGGCCCAGTATTTCACGGCTTCATCCCGGAATTGCAGCAGCTCCGCCGACAGGGGAGACGGGCTGGGCATCTCCGGCGTCTGATACACGCACTCCGCCGTCAGATACGTCCCGTCCTCCGGGAATGCCGGTCCCCGCCCGACGATGCTCAGTCTCGTGGAGCCGCTTTCCGTGGGCCGCAGGGCGATCTGCCCGTCCCGGGCGTATACCAGCCAGCGCTCCTGGCCGCCCCACCGGGCCCTGGCGCACCAGATGCGGCCCACGGAGCCGGAAGCGTCCCCCTCCGTCCGCATCAGGTCCACATATGCCATGCCGCCCTGCCACGCCGCCGGGGTCCAGGAAAAGTCATCTCCCTGTATCACATCCGGCCCGTCGGCGCTCTCCTTCGTCATCATCCGGTACACTCCGGGCAGCCCCATCCGCAGGGCCAGCTCCGTCCCTGCCGGAACCACCTGCACGCCCCGGGTATACTCCAGGATGGTCTGCAGCAGCTCCTCGCTGTTCACGCCGTAGAGCTTCCCCCGGTACAGCAGCAGCAGCGGATACCCGCTGTCGCCGCCGTACAGAAGCTCCCGCTTCCCGGCAGTCCGCCCCATTTGCAGGCGGAAGGGCTCCCTCCCCTGGTCAAAGATATTGTATGCGCAGTTCTCCAGCAGAGGGAAGTCCTCCTCCGTCAGCCCGTTGAGCTGCTCCGCCAGCCGGGAGGTCAGCCCCGACATTCCGGCCGGTGTCCGGGCAGAGTTCCCCTCACACAGATACGTCACGTTCAGCCCCCCAGCCGTCACCCGGCTGGCCCACCCATAGGGGGTCCGGTCCCTGGGGTTGGTCAGCAGGCAGACCGCCGCCGCGGCGCACACCACCACAGCAGCCGCCGTCACCCACACGGCAGGCTTTTTATACCGCAGAGCCCGGCGGATGCGCCCCTTGACGCAGATCTCGCCGAAGGCCACCGGACACGCCGTCACCGCCCGCCGGGGTCCGGCGCAATTCAGAAGCGCCTGGGAATACGCCCGCTTGTCCGGCTCCTCCAGGTCCCGCAGCACCGCCTCGTCACAGGCGTATTCCATATCCCGGCACAGCAGGATATACGCCGCCCACAGCAGTGGGTTGAACCAGTACACCGCCAGCAGCAGAAACGCCAGGGGCTTCACCCAGTGGTCCCGGTGCCGGATGTGGGTCCGCTCATGGGCCAGCACATAGTCCCGGCTTCCCCGGTCCAGGCCGAAGGGCAGGTAGATGCGGGGCCGGATAAACCCCAGCACAAAGGGAGACGGGGCCTGTTCGCTTTCCCACACGCCGTCCTCCAGCCGCACCGCCGTCCGCAGCCGCACCCGCAGCCACACATAGCTGCCTGCCAGATACAGCGCCATGGCCGCCATGCCCACAAGCCACACCACCGCGGCGATGTGGCCCAGGCTCTGCCCCGTCCGGGCCGCCGTCTCCGCTGCCGCCGCACCGGCGGGACTGCCAACGGCGGGAAGCCCGCCGGATACCGCTGTTCCCGCCGCCGTCAGCACGTCTCCGGAGATAGGCTCCGTGGTGGGCACCAGGCTGACGCCGGCCCGGGGCAGCAGGTCCCCCGGCCACAGCAGCCGCACCGCCACAATGGCCCACAGGCCATAGTGCGCCGCCCGGGGCGCTTTTTTCAGCACCACCCGCAGCACCATCACCAGCATCACCAGCCACCCGGCGGTAACCGCCCGGTTCAGAATGGTCAGAAAAAGCTGTTCCATGGTCAGTTCTCCTTTCCGCTGTTGTCAATAAGCTGCTGCAGCTGCCGGACCTCCTTTTCTGAAAGCCGCCGCCCCCGGGCAAAGGCCGCCACAAAGGCGGGCAGGGAGCCCTCAAAGGTCTTGTCCACCAGCTGGTCGATCTGGCTCTGCTGCACCTGCTCCTTCGTGACCAGACTGGTCACCACGGCGTTTTCATTTTTCACCACGCCCCGCTGGCTCAGCCGCCGGATCACGGTATAGGTGGTGGCCTTGGACCAGCCCAGCTGCTCCTGGCACAGATGCACCAGCTGGGTGCTGTTCACCGGCTCGTGCTCCCACAGGATCAGGCAGAACCGGTACTCGCTCTCGAATATCTGGGGTACGCTCATGGCACGCGCCTCCTTTCGGGTTGAATCCGTTAAACCTTACGGTAAGTTTAACAGATTCAACCTCTCCTGTCAAGGCTTTTTATTGACGGAAAACCGGGGGTGTGGTACACTGATGGGACGATCACAAACAGCTTGTGGAGAAGCCTGTCATTGCGCCGGGGCCCGGCGGCCCGCTGAGGGCAGCGGGCCCTACTTGGCTCTCCCTTTGGGAGAGCTGTCGGCGTAGCCGACTGAGAGGGTCCGTAGGGGCGTGGGCTCTGCCCCGCCCGAACCTGACTCCCATCAACAGCCTTTTTCCACAAACCGACTATCATCAAGCGAGGAATGCATCATGGAAGAAACCAGGAGCTTCGGCTATATCTGTCCCAAGTGCGGCAAGGCCGTTATGGCCCGGCGCAGCGCCTTTTCCCTGGCGGCGGCCGCCGCCCACATTGAGTGCCCCTGCGGCGAGTCCGACATGCTCATCGAGACCGACGGCTCCAAATTCCGCATGTGGGTGCCCTGCGGCCTGTGCGGCGAGACCCACCAGGCCGAGTGCAGCGCCGAGGCGGTGCTCCATGGCCGGGGCATCGGTCTGGCCTGCCCCAAAACCAGGCAGATCTGCTGCTATATCGGCCAGGAGGAGCAGGTGTCCGCCCAGATGGAGCAGCTGGCCGTCCGGGCGGCCAAGGAGAAGGCCCAGGACCCGGAGGCCTTCACCGACAACATCATCATGTACGAGGTGCTGTCGGAGCTGAAGGACATTGCGGCCCGGGGCGGCATCCGCTGCCGCTGCGGCAGCACCCGCTATGGCATCCAGGTCCACCGGGACTCCGTGGATCTGTGCTGCCGGGACTGCGGCGGCAAGCTGCGTCTCCCCGCCGCCACCGACGAGGACCTGGACCGGCTCTGCTGCCAGATGTCCCTGACCATTCCGGGGAGGGCGTAATATGATCGGACTTCTCTCCAGGTGGTTCATCCGGGACCGGGACAACGTCACGGACCCCCGGGTCCGCCGGGCCTACGGCCAGCTGTGCGGCCTGGTGGGCATCGGCCTGAACCTGCTGCTGTTTGCCGGGAAGCTGTTTGCCGGCGCGGTCAGCGGGTCCGTGGCCATCACCGCCGACGCCTTCAACAACCTGTCCGACGCCGGTTCCTCGGTGGTGACGCTGCTGGGCTTCCGCCTGGCCGGAAAAAAGCCAGATCCCCATCATCCCTTCGGCCACGGGCGGCTGGAATACGTCTCCGGTCTCATCGTGGCGGGCCTCATTCTTCTGATGGGCGTGGAGCTGGCCAAAACGTCGGTGGAGAAGATCCTCCATCCGTCGGCGGTGGATTTCAGCGTGGCCGCCCTGGTGATCCTGGCGGCGTCCATCTGCGTAAAGCTGTATATGTGCCTGTATAACCGCCGCGTTGGCAAGAGGATCCACTCCGCCGCCATGGAGGCCACCGCTGCCGACAGTCTGTCGGACACGGCAGCCACCGCTGCGGTGCTGCTGGCCATGTGCATCGCCCGGTGGACCAGTCTGGACATCGACGGCTGGGTGGGCCTGGTGGTGGCGGGCTTCATCCTGTTCTCCGGCGTCAAATCCGCCCGGGAGACCATCAGTCCCCTGCTGGGCCAGCCGCCGGAAAAGGAGTTTGTGGACCGCATAGAATCCATCGTCCTGTCCCATCCGGCCATTCTGGGTCTCCATGACCTGGTGGTCCACGATTACGGCCCCGGCCGGGTAATGGTGTCTCTCCACGCGGAGGTCCCGGCCCACGGCGATCTGCTGGAGCTTCACGACATCGTGGACAACATCGAAATGGACCTGTCCCGGCAGCTGAACTGCCAGGCCGTGATCCACATGGACCCGGTGGTCACCGACGACGGCCTTACCGGTCCCCTCCGCAGCCGCGTGGCGGAGCTGGTGAAGCAGGTGGACCCCGCCATCACCATCCACGATTTCCGGGTGGTGGCCGGCCCTACCCACACCAATCTGGTGTTCGACGCGGTGGTGCCCTTTGACGAAAAGCTCACCGCCGCCCAGGCGGCGGACAAAATACGCACCCTGGTCCGGTCCATGGATGACGGGCGCTACTTCGCCGTGGTGAAGGTGGAAAACTCGTACATTGGATAACAAACGGCAAAAAGGGAGACGGGCTGCGGCCCGTCTCCCTTTTTGCAGATTGCCAGTTTTCAGATCGCCCCGCCAAAAGCGCCGCGGCCGTCTTTATCCCACCGCGGTGCGGATGCCCAGCACGGTTACGGCCGCAGCCTCCCGGGCCCAGTAGCCGGGGGACAGGGGCCACCAGGTGACGCAGCCGATGGACCAGGGATCCAATCCGCCCCGCCTGGCCCACACGGCAGCCCGCAGCTGGTGAAAGTTGTCCGATGCGATGGCTACCCGGGCGGGCAGGCCCTCCTTCCGGATGAGCTCCGCCGAAAACGTCAGGTTCTCCTCCGTGGACCGGGACCGGTCCTCCAGGTAAATGCGGTCCGGGTGAATGCCCCGGGCCACCAGAGTGTTGCGGATGCAGGATGCCTCGGAAATGGGTTCGTTGTCGTTCTGTCCGCCGGAGGCTACGCACCGGCTCTCCGGGTGCTCCGCGAGATAGCGGTACGCCGCGTCGATGCGGTCGTCCAGCATCACCGTGGGGCTCCCGTCCCGGGACACCTGGCACCCCAGGACGATGACGGTGCAGTCCCCCTCCGTGGGCCGGTGCCCGGCCTGGATGCCCATCAGCACCATCACCGCCAGGACCACCGCCGCTCCCGCGCCCACCACGGCCGCCCCGGCGCGGCACAGCCACCGGGGAAGCCGGTCAAAGAGCCGGGGGCACGACAGCCATACGGACAGCAGGGTCAGGGGCACCATGGGGTACAGCATGCCCACATGCCAGATGCCCATAGCTGCCGGGGCCAGGAAATACAGCTCCAGCAGTATGCACAGAAGCGCCCCGGCCATACGGAGCCAAAAGGCATATTTTTTCACATCACTTCTCCGCGATATGGTTGGCGATGCGCTGCATGATCAGGTCCAGGGCCACCAGGTTGTGGCCGCCCTCCAGCACCACGATATCCGCATACTTGCGGGTGGGCTCCACGAACTGCTCGTGCATGGGCTTCACCGTGGTCAGATACTGGGTCACCACCGACTGCATGGAGCGGCCCCGCTCCTCCACGTCCCGCAGGGCCCGGCGCAGAATGCGCACATCGGCGTCGGTCTCCACGAAGATCTTGATGTCCAGCAGGTCCCGCAGCTCCTTGCTCTGGAAGATCAGGATGCCCTCCACGATGACCACCTTGGCGGGCTTGATCTCCACCGTCTCGTCGGTGCGGTTGTGGATGGCGTAATCATACACAGGGCAGTAGATCGTCTCTCCCGCCTTCAGCTTTTTCAGGTCCCGGATCATCAGATCCGTGTCGAAGGCGTCGGGATGGTCGTAATTCTGCTTGCAGCGCTCCTCAAAAGAGCAGTCCTGCCGCTTGTAGTAGTTGTCGTGGTGCACCACGGCGATGTCGTCGCCGAACCGGGACACCAGATGCTCGGTGAGGGTGGTCTTGCCGCTGCCGGTACCTCCGGCGATGCCGATGAAGATGGTGTTCATATCGCTGCCTCCCGCATAAGACGATTCCGGAATAATTTCTGTTTGTATTATAGGGAACTTCCCGTCGGATTGCAAGGGAACATGTAAAAAAAGCATGAATTTCCAAGGATTTCAGTTGACGGCACCTTTGAAAATGAGTATGATAATAGAGAACAACTTTCGCCGCCCTTCGGCGTTTTCCAACGGAGGATATATTGTATGAAGCTCATCAAGTGCCCCAAGTGCGGAGAGATGTACTCCGACAGCTATAAAACCTGCCCCTTCTGCCAGGAGGACGAGGCCCTGAAGGGCCGGTCCGCCGCCCCCCACCGCAAGGTCACCAAGCACCGCCGGGCTCCCAGCATCCTGGGCCCCGCCATGGTGCTGGTGGTGGTATTGGCGGCGGTGCTGGTGGGTGTGCTGCTGTTCGGCGGCAAGGGCAGCGCCAATAAGCCCGCAGACAAGCCCACGGTGGAGGAGCCCACGCCCACACCCACCGAGCCCCTGACCCTGGACCAGACCACCCTGAACATGAACCAGGGGGAGACGGCCACCCTCACTGTCACCGGCGCGGAGAATGTCCTCTGGACCAGCAGCGATCCCAACGTGGCCACGGTGGACGACAGCGGCACCGTCACCGCCGGCGTTCCCGGCACGGCCACCATCACCGTCACCACCGCCGACGGCTCCCAGTCTGCCGCCTGCACCGTCCAGGTAGCCACCCCCCTGCCGCCGGAGCCGCCCAAGGAGGAGCTGGGCCTGCGCTCCATTTATCAGGCCAAGGGAGAGACCATCTCTGAGTTCTCCACCAGCGTGGGCGCCGCCGTCCAGATGCGCGTAGACGGCACCGAGCAGACCATCACCTGGACCATCGAGGACCCCAAGATCGCCACCGTCACCGCCGACGGTCTGGTCACCGGGGTGGCCAAGGGCAAAACCGTTCTGAAGGCTACCGTGGGCGACCAGAGCGTCAGCTGCTTCGTCATCGTCAACTGAATCCCCGTATCCTCTCGCCCCGCAGCGCTGCTGCGGGGCGATTTTTTTGTCCGGGCGGGCGTTCCCGCCGCAAAAAACGTCACGAACCCATTGCGGTTCGTGACGTCACAGTCTGTCAAAAAAAGTTCTTTCCCTCCTGTATTTCCCCGCCGGTGCGCTCACTTCCCCTCCGCCGGGAACTGGCGGCCCGTGTGGTCGATGGTATAGTTTTCCGTATAGATCAGCTGCCCGATGGGCACCACGGTGTAGCCCTCCCGGATCATGTGCTCCAGCACCGACGGCAGGGCCTCCGGCGTGTGGAGGGCGGCGTTGTGGAACAGCACGATGGACCCGGGGCACAGCTTATCGCGGACCCGTTTGTAGATGGTCCCGGCGTCATAGTCCTTCCAATCCAGACTGTCCACGTTCCACTGGATAGGCTCCATGCCCATGGAGCGGATGGCGGAGATCACATGGTCGTCGTACTCGCCGTAGGGGCAGCGGATCAGCGTGGGCGTCACCCCGGTGGAGGCAGCGATGCGCTGGTTGCTGGCGCTAACATCCGCCACGATCTCCTCCGCCGTCAGGCTGTTGTAGTGGTCGTGGTGGTTGGAGTGGCTCATGACCTCGTGGCCCGCATCGTGAAGGGCCTTTACCGACTCCGGGTATTTCTCCGCCCAGTCGCCCACGCAGAAAAACGTGGCCTTCACGTTGTACCGGGCCAGAATGTCGATAAGGCTCTGGGTGTCCTCGTTGCCCCAGGCGGCGTCGAAGCTGACGGAGCACATTTTCTGCTCCCGTTCCACGCAGTAGATGGGCAGCTGCCGCTGAGCGGAGGAAGCCATGATGCTGGGAGGGCAGCTGACCACATAAAATATGGCCCCTGCCAGCACCAGCGCCCCCAGTGCCGCCACCGCCCGCCGCCGCAGCAGAAATACCCGCACCTTTCCCTTGCCCATGGCCATCCCGTCCTTTACTGAGTTTGCTACAGCGTATGCGCGCTCCGGCTGCGGTATGACAGCACAAAGCCCCCGGCCGGGCCGGGGGCATGCTATTTTGCAACGCTTGTCGGAAAGCTTATGCCAGCAGCAGCTTATCGTCTGCTGCGTCGGTGCCGCCGGCCTCGGAAAAGAGCGCCAGCAGATCGGATACGGTGAGCCTCTGCTTTTCCCGGCCGGCAATGTCCAGCACCACACGGCCGGCATCCATCATAATGAGGCGGTTGCCGTGGGCAATGGCGTCCTTCATATTGTGGGTCACCATCATGGTGGTCAGGCCGTTTTCGGCCACGATGCGGTCAGAGAGCTCCAGCACCTTGGCGGCGGTCTTGGGGTCGAGGGCGGCGGTGTGCTCGTCCAGCAACAGGAGCTTGGGCTTCTTCAGGGAGGCCATCAGCAGCGTCAGCGCCTGCCGCTGACCGCCGGAGAGCAGCCCTACCTTGGTGGTCAGTCGATCCTCCAGCCCCAGACCCAGTGGGGCCAGCAGGGCGCGGTATTGCTCCCGCTCGGCGTGAGAGATGCCCCATTTGAAGGTGCGGCGGCTGCCGCGGCGGGCGGCCAGCGCCAGATTTTCCTCGATCCACATATCACCGGCGGTGCCCATCATGGGGTCTTGGAATACCCGGCCCAGATCGGCGGCACGGCGGTGCTCCGGCTTGCGGGTGATATCCTCACCGTCCAGCAGGATGGAGCCGCTGTCCACGGTGAACGTGCCTGCCACAGCGTTGAGCATGGTGGATTTTCCCGCGCCGTTGCCGCCGATGACGGTGACGAAATCGCCGTCATGGAGGGTCAGCGACAGGTCGTCCAGCGCTGTTTTGGCGTTGACTGTGCCGGGGAAGAAGGTTTTGGAAATATGTTTTAGCTCAAGCATGGACGGTGCCTCCTTTGTGGGTGAGTTTTCCTTTAAGGTGGGGGATGGCCAGAAATACGGCCACGATTGCGGCGGACAGGAGCTTCAGATCATTGGTGTTCAGGCCCAGCTGCAAGACCACCTGCAAAACAAGGTAATAGACAATAGCGCCCAGCGACACCGACAGCATACGAAGACCGAAGTTGCGGAACACCTTGCCCAACAGGCTCTCGCCGATGATGACGGCGGCCAGTCCGATGACGATGGCGCCGCGGCCCATGTTCACGTCCGCCGAGCCCTGATACTGGCACAGGAGCGCGCCGGAGAGCGCCGCGATGCCGTTGGAGAGGGCAAGACCCACCACCACGTTGCGCTGGGTGTTGATGCCCTGCGCCCGCGCCATGCGGGCATTGGCACCGGTGGCGCGGATACCGCAGCCGATCTCCGTGCCGAAGAACCAGTACAGCGCGGCGATGAGCAGGGCGGTGACGAGCAGCAGCAGGGGCATGGGATTTTCCAGACTCAGCTGCCGCACAAAGCGCTGGGATACGATCAGGTCGTACTTGTCCACGCTGACGGCCTGATTGGCCTTGCCGCCCATGATCCGCAGGTTTACGGAATAGAGCGCCAGCTGCGTCAGAATACCGGCCAGAATAGCGGGGATGCCGCAGCGAGTATGGAGCGTTCCGGTGATAAAGCCTGCCGCCGCGCCGCACAGGGCGGCAATGAGCAGCGCCAGCCACGGATTTACGCCGCCGCGAATCAGCATGACGCAGGCCGCGCCGCCCAGCGCCAGCGAGCCGTCCACGGTCAGGTCGGCCACGTCCAGAATGCGGTAGGTGATGTATACGCCGATGGCCATCAGTCCCCAGATGAGGCCTTGGGTGACGGCGCCCGGCAGCGCGTTGAGAAGCGAGGTGAGCAACATGTTATTTTCCTTCCTTTTCCTTGTCAGGCTCTGCCGCAGAAGGGCGATGGTGTTCATTCTCCTACGGCGGAGCCTATCCGTATGAGGGGGAGGGGGATAGCCCCCCTCCCGGTTACAGCTCAGGCGTTCAGCCCTCGATGGCGGTGTAGCCCTCCAGCGGAGTGATGTTCATCGTTTCGCACATGGCGGCGTTGTACTTGGGGGCAGCGGGAGCGTATTCGATGGGCATGGTGGAGATATCCGCCTCGCCCTTGAGGATCTTGGCGGCCATCTTACCGGTGGTCACGCCCAGATCGTAGTAGTCGATGGACAGGGTGCATACACCGCAGCCGGCGCACAGGCCGGCCTCACCGCACACGGCGGGTACACCGGCGGCGGTCAGGATGTTGGCGATGCTCTCGGTGTTGTTGGCAGCGGTGTTGTCCGTGGGGATGTAGATCACGTCGCTGGAAGCGGCGGCCTTTTCCGTCACGGCAGCCAGATCGTTGGAGTCGGTGAAGGCAAACTCCGTGCAGGTGATGCCCTTGGCGGTGAGGTGCTTGGTGATCTCATCGATCTGGTAGCGTGAGTTGGGCTCGGCGGAGCAGAACAGCAGCCCCACCTTCTTGGCGTCGGGGAACCACTCGGTCACCATGGCGGCCTGCTTCTCCAGATCGGCAAGGTCGGAGGTACCGGAGATGTTGCCGCCCACGGTGCCGTCAAAGTCATCCAGATCCAGCGCCACGCCGTAAGCCGTAACGGCCGTGCCCAGAATGGGCACCTCGGAGGTGGCGGAGGCCGCAGCGGTCAGCGCCGGGGTGGCATTGGCCATGATGAGGTCTACATCAGAGGACAGAAAGCCGTTGATGATGGTGGAGCAGTTGTTGCTCTCGCCGGAGGCGTTCTGCACTTCGATGTTTACATCGTCGCCCAGCTCCTCCTTCAGCGCATCCACGAAGCCCTGGGTGGCGGCGTCCAAAGCCGGGTGCTGGGCCAGCTGACACACGCCCACCCGGTAGGTGGCCTTCCCGGCGTTATCGCCGCTGTTGTCGGGGGCATCGGTCTTGCCGCAGGCTGCCATGCTGACGATCATGACCAGCGCAAGGAACAGTGTAAACAGTTTTTTCATGGTGTTTCTCCTTTTTCGGTGATACAAATAATGAAAAGCCCTGTTCCGGGTGGAACAGAGCTTTTTGCAAACAAATACGTTGCGTCTATGCCCTATGCACTGCCGGAAATTCCTTTTTTGCGCAGCAAAAATAGCCCTCGTAATAGAAGGCGGCATAGACACGGTAGAAGCCCATCCGGGACGCAGAGATGCAGTTGTCAGCGTTCAGCTTTGCCATACCGGACTCCTTCCTGCTGCGGGGCAGCGACTTGTTGATTGGAACTTTAGCACTTTTAATAGCAAAAGTAAATGCCCGTTTTGCATAAAAATTCAGAAATGGTCCCGGGTATATTTGTTATATGCAGCCAATCGCTTAGAAAGACCGGCAACGCGCCCTTTACCTATTGGAGCACTGCGTGCTGCTATTCCGTTCTCCATGCCGGAGGCATTACGCCCTTCCGCAAGAATGGCGCATGTGGTCAAACGGCACAGCAGCGTGAGGGGAACTTGTGCACTTTGCATAACGTATATAGTGAAAAATTTGGGGGTATGACTGTGATTTGGCGGAAACGACGGTTGACTTCGTTGGAAGATTTTGCTAAAATTCATCCATCATTTTTGAAGCGAAGGGAGGCGGCCACGATGACCAAGACTATGAACCGCAAGATGAACAAGACCATGACCGCCGCCTGTGCCGGTGCTGCTTCCTGCTGCGTCTGCGCCGCTTCTCATACTGTCATTCTGTCCGTGCTGGGCGCCATGATTATGGCGTCCATTATTATTATTTGCGCGCTGGTACTGCTGGTACTGGCCGCTTTTCCCTATGCGCCATTGGCACGGATAACCGCATGATAGGCTGATACAGGATACAGCGAAGCGGCTCCGCCATTGGCGGAGCCGCTTTTTTGTATATCTCCGGCGACGGAGAGGCTTTTATCAAACCAACCAAAAGGAGAACAAAACCATGAAAAAGAGAGTATTTGCGATGTTGATGGCCGTTGTGATGGCATTCAGCCTGATGGCCTGCGGCAATAAGGCCGATAACGGCAGCGGCGGCGCGGCTGACGCCGCCGAGACGATCAAGCTGGGCGTGGTGGGACCGCTGACCGGCGGCTACGCCAACTACGGCCTGTCCGTGCAGCACGGCGCGGAGCTGGCTGTCAAGGAGATCAACGCTGCCGGCGGCGTCAACGGCAAGCAGCTGGAGCTGAGCGCGCAGGACTCGCAGGGCGACCCCGAGAGCGCCGTGGCGGCCTACGGCAAGCTGATGGACTGGGGCATGAACGTATTTCTGGGCGGCGTGCTGTCCGGTGAAACGGCCTCCGTGGTGGCGGCGGCCAAGGCGGACGATATGTTCATCATGGAGACCACCGGCTCTGCCGACAAGTGCATCGACGGCAACGACAAGGCCTTCCGCATCTGCTTCTACGACTCCTATCAGGGTACGGCTGCGGCGAACTACCTGAAGGACAACGCGCTGGCCGATGAGGTAGGCGTGCTCTATCAGAGCGACAACGATTATTCCGCCGGACTGTACAACGCATTCGTGGCCGAGTGTGAAAAAACCGGCGTGACCATCAAGGAGACCCAGACCTTTACCGCTGCCACGGCTACGGACTTTTCCACGCAGGTGAACGCACTGGCCAACTCCGGCGTCAAGGTGGTGTTCCTCCCCATCTACGCGGAGGAGGCCTCCACCTTCCTGACCCAGGCCAAGGGCAAGTTCGCGGAGGATGTGTACTTCTTCGGGGGCGACGGCCTGGACGGCATCCTGGGCAAGGTCAGTCAGGATGTGACCATCGCGGACAATGTGCTGATGATGACCCCCTTCGCGGCGGATTCCACCGATCCCAAGGTGCAGGCCTTCGTCAAGGCGTATGAGGAGGTCTATGGCGCCACACCCGACCAGTTTGCCGCCGACGCCTACGACGCGGTGTACACCGTCAAGGCCGCTGTGGAAGCCGCAGGCAGCACCTCCGGTGCGGATCTGGCTGCTGCAATGACCTCCCTGACCGTGGAGGGCGTTACCGGCACCATGACGTGGAACGCCGACGGCAACACCAACAAGGCCGCCAGCGCTATCCTCTACAAGAATGGCGTGGGTACGCTCTTCGGTCAGGAGAGCACCGACGCCGCGGCATAATCAAGCCTCACTCTGCCTACCTCACATAAGCCCCCGTCCTCCCGGCCGTGTGCCGGGAGGACGCGCCGGGGGCGACGCAAAGGACTGATAACTATGACGAACCTGATACAAACCTTGATAAGCGGCCTGAGTCTGGGGAGCATCTACGCGCTGATCGCGCTGGGCTACACCATGGTTTACGGTATCGCCAAAATGCTGAACTTCGCCCACGGCGACGTGATTATGGTGGGCGCATACAGCGGCATTGTGGCGGTGGCGCAGATGGGCCTGTCCCCGTGGGTAACGGTGATCGTCAGCATCGCGGTATGCGCGGTGCTGGGCGTGGTCATCGAATTCTGCGCCTATAAGCCGCTGCGGCAGGCGGCGCCGCTGAGCGTACTCATCACCGCCATCGGCGTCAGCTATTTGCTGCAAAATGCAGCGCTGCTGATCTTCGGGTCACAGCAGATGGCCTATCCCACGCTGCTGAAGCTGCCCATGCTGACGGTGGGCAGCGTGCAGATAGACGGTATCACGCTGCTGACGCTGGCGGTGACGGCGGCGCTGATGGCAGCCCTGACGCTGTTTATCGACAGGACGAAGCTGGGCAAGGCCATGCGCGCCGTGTCCGAGGATAAGGGGGCCGCCACGCTGATGGGTATCCATGTGGACAGGACCATCACGCTGACGTTTGCCATCGGTTCGGCGCTGGCCGCCTTCGCCAGTATGTTCTATGGCATGACCTATGTGTACATCAAGCCCACCACCGGCGCCATGCCCGGCATCAAGGCCTTTACGGCGGCGGTATTCGGCGGCATCGGCTCTATCCCCGGCGCCATGATAGGCGGTATCCTGCTGGGCCTGATCGAGCAGATGTCCAAAACGTATATCTCCACTCTGTGGGCGGACGCCATCGTGTTCGCCGTGCTGGTGGTGGTGCTGGTGGTGAAGCCTACCGGCCTGCTGGGAAAACCCATGCAGGAGAAGGTGTGAGGTGAGGAAAATGCAACTGACACAGAAAAAAAGCCGGCGGGGCGACCTGCTGACAGCGGCGGCGGTGGCCATGCTGCTGGCGGTCATGGCCGCACTGCTGTATACCGGGAGCCTGACCCGGCAGGTGACGAATATGCTGATCCCCACGGCGGTGTATATCGTGATGGCGGTATCGCTGAATCTGGTGGTAGGACTGCTGGGCGAGCTGAGCTTGGGTCACGCCGGGTTCATGTCCGTGGGACTGTTCTCCGGCTGTCTGGTGGCCATCGCACTGACGAATACGGCGCTGCCGCTGATGGTGCGCCTTCCGGTGAGCATGCTGGCAGGCGGCCTGACGGCAGCGGTGTTCGGCCTGCTGGTGGGGCTGCCCACGCTGCGGCTGCGGGGCGATTATCTGGCCATCGTAACGCTGGCCTGCGGCGAGATCATCAAGAACATCATCACCAATCTGCGCGTTACCGGCGGGGCGCTGGGTCTGAATACCTCTGCCATCTACGCCGGGGCCAAGGAGCTGCTGCCCTACGGCGCGGCGCTGGTGCTGCTGACGGTGGCGGTGATGCTGAACCTGAAGCGCTCCAAGTACGGCCGGGCCATCATGGCCATCCGGGATAACCGCATCGCGGCGGAATCCGTGGGGCTGAGCGTTACCCGGTACAAGCTGGCGGTGTTCGTCATCGCGGCGTTCTTCGCCGGGTGCGCCGGCGTGCTGTACGGACACTCGCTGGCCAACATCAAGGCGGCTGCCTTTGACTACAATATGTCCATCGAGATCCTGGTCATCGTGGTGCTGGGCGGTATGGGCAGCGTGCCCGGCTCGGTGGTATCCGCCATCGTGCTGACGGTGCTGCCGGAGGCGCTGCGTGAGGTGGCGGACTACCGGATGCTGGTGTACGCCGTGGTGCTGATTCTGGTGATGCAGGCCACCAATAACCCGGCCATGAAGCGGTTTTTCGGCGCTGCCTGCAAGAGCTTGACGCCAAAGAGAAAGGAGCGTGCGGCGCTGTGACAACAAAAGCAAAGCTGGTGAAGCGCCCTGTCTCCGCACTGCTGCCGGAGCGGGATGCGGACAAGTCCCCGGTGCTGGAGTGCGTGGGACTGGGCGTGACCTTCGGCGGACTGAAGGCGGTGGAGGACTTCAACCTGACCATTGGCCGCACGGAGATCGCAGGGCTGATCGGCCCAAACGGGGCCGGAAAGACCACGGTGTTCAACCTGCTGACGAAGGTGTATCAGCCTACGGCGGGCGCCATTTTGCTGGACGGCAAGGATACCCACGCCATGACCACGGCGCAGGTGAACCGGGCGGGCATCGCCCGGACGTTCCAGAACATCCGGCTTTTCAACGATCTGACGGTGGCGGAAAACCTGATGGTGGCCATGGGCGACTCTGTGCGCTATGGGCTGGTGGGCAGCATCCTGCACTTCCCCCGGTACGCCCGGGAGGAGCGGATCGCCCGGGAGCGGGCGGAGGAGCTGCTGAGTATCTTTCACATGGAGCGCCACGCCGATGAGCGGGCAGGCTCACTGCCCTACGGCGCCCAGCGGCGGCTGGAGATATTGCGGGCGCTGGCGTCCAATCCGTGCCTTCTGCTGCTGGACGAGCCGGCGGCGGGCATGAATCCCTCGGAGACGGCGGAGCTGATGGAAAACATCCGCAGGATACGGGATACGTTTCAGATCGCCGTGCTGCTCATTGAGCATGACATGAACCTGGTCATGAACATCTGCGAGGGCATTTGTGTGCTGAACTTCGGCCATATCATCGCCAAGGGTACGCCGGAGGATATCCAGCGGAATGAGGCGGTCATCGAGGCGTATCTGGGCAAGAAAAAGGAGACGGCGTCATGAGCAGCGTGCTGCAGGTGGAGAACATCAATGTGTATTACGGCAGCATCCACGCCGTGAAGGACGTGTCCTTTCATGTGGAGCAGGGCGAGGTGGTGACGCTGATCGGCGCCAACGGCGCGGGCAAATCCACCGCGCTGAACACTGTGGCGGGACTGCTGCGCAGCAGGACGGGCAGCGTCCATTTTTTGGGTGAGGAGCTGCGCCATGTGCCCGGCCATAAGCTGGTAGGGCGCGGCATGGCGCTGGTGCCGGAGGGGCGGCGCATCTTCCAGCATATGACGGTGCAGGAGAATCTGGACTTGGGCGGCTATTGCCGCGGCGGTGATAAGAGCGCCGACATGGAGTGCGTGTTTGAACGCTTCCCGCGGCTAAAGGAGCGGCGCAGGCAGGTGGCCGGCACCCTGTCCGGCGGCGAGCAGCAGATGCTGGCCATGGGACGGGCGCTGATGAGCCGCCCCAAGCTGCTGATGCTGGACGAGCCGTCCATGGGCCTTGCGCCGCTGCTGGTGGAGCAGATCTTCGACATCATCCGCCAGCTCCACGCCGACGGCACCACCATTTTGCTGGTGGAGCAGAACGCACAGGCGGCGCTTGCGGTGGCCGACCGGGGCTATGTGCTGGAAACGGGCCGTATCGTCACCGAGGGTACCGGCACGGCACTGTTGGAGAGCGACACCATCCGCAAGGCGTATCTGGGCGGATAAAACACCGGCCAACCGCCCTGTTTACAGGTCAAATTTTTGGCTGATGCACACTGCTGCCAACCCCGCAGAGGCTTGCAGCACAACGGCTTTAAGTCATTTCCGGTTGCTCCACGTTCCACTGGATAGGCTCCATGCCCATGGAGCGGATGGCGGAGATCACATGGTCGTCGTACTCGCCGTAGGGGCAGCGGATCAGCGTGGGCGTCACCCCGGTGGAGGCAGCGATGCGCTGGTTGCTGGCGCTAACATCCGCCACGATCTCCTCCGCCGTCAGGCTGTTGTAGTGGTCGTGGTGGTTGGAGTGGCTCATGACCTCGTGGCCCGCATCGTGAAGGGCCTTTACCGACTCCGGGTATTTCTCCGCCCAGTCGCCCACGCAGAAAAACGTGGCCTTCACGTTGTACCGGGCCAGAATGTCGATAAGGCTCTGGGTGTCCTCGTTGCCCCAGGCGGCGTCGAAGCTGACGGAGCACATTTTCTGCTCCCGTTCCACGCAGTAGATGGGCAGCTGCCGCTGAGCGGAGGAAGCCATGATGCTGGGAGGGCAGCTGACCACATAAAATATGGCCCCTGCCAGCACCAGCGCCCCCAGTGCCGCCACCGCCCGCCGCCGCAGCAGAAATACCCGCACCTTTCCCTTGCCCATGGCCATCCCGTCCTTTACTGAGTTTGCTACAGCGTATGCGCGCTCCGGCTGCGGTATGACAGCACAAAGCCCCCGGCCGGGCCGGGGGCTTTGTGCGTGGAGAGGGAATACCATGGATTATTCGGCAAACAGGGGAGTGGACAGATACCGGTCGCCGGTGTCCGGCAGCAGGACCACGATGGTCTTGCCCGCAGACTCCGGCCGCTGGGCGATCTGCAGAGCCGCCCACACGGCGGCGCCGGAGGAGATCCCCACCAGTACCCCCTCGGCACGGCCGATCTCCCGGCCCAGGGCGAAGGCATCCTCATTGGTGACGGGAATGATCTCGTCATAGATTCTGGTATCCAGCACCTGGGGCACAAAGCCTGCGCCGATGCCCTGGATCTTGTGGGCCCCGGCCACGCCGATGGACAGCACCGCCGAGCTCTTGGGCTCCACCGCCGCCACACGAACGGCAGAGTTCCGGGACTTCAGATACCGGCCCACGCCGGTGATGGTGCCGCCGGTGCCGACGCCTGCCACGAACCAGTCCACCTGACCGTCGGTATCCTGCCAGATCTCCGGCCCGGTGGTCTCAAAGTGGGCCTTGGGGTTGGCAGCGTTGACGAACTGGCCGGGCACAAAGCTGCCGGGAATCTCGTGGGACAGCTCCTCGGCCCTGGCAATGGCTCCCTTCATGCCCTTGGAGCCCTCGGTGAGCACCAGCTCCGCGCCGTAGGCCTTCATCAGCTGGCGGCGCTCCACGCTCATGGTCTCGGGCATGACGATGATGACCCGATAGCCCCGGGCGGCGGCCACGGAGGCCAGGCCGATGCCGGTGTTGCCGGAGGTGGGCTCGATGATGACGCTGCCCTCATGCAGCAGGCCCTTGGCCTCGGCGTCGTCGATCATGGCCCGGGCGATGCGGTCCTTCACGGAACCGGCGGGATTCAGATACTCCAGCTTCGCCAGAATGCGGGCCTTCAGGCCGTGCTTCTTTTCCAGGTGGGTCAGCTCCAGCAGGGGGGTGCGGCCGATCAGCTGATCGGCGGAGGTATAGATATGAGACATGGCAATTGCTCCTTTTTGTTATAAGATGTGTTTTTTCTCTGGTCTGGCAGGAAACTCACATTTTACAACATCGGAAAACCAGATATGCTTCCACGGGAATGACCTCGGTTCTCGAAAACTACTACCAATATGGTGTGTTGGTAGTATATTCCTGGCGAAGGCAAAAGTCAACCCCCATGCGAAAAAATTCCGCATGGGGGCTTATTCAGGAAATCCTACAGGCTCTTTTCCAGGGCATGGACCCAGTCGGCCTTCAGATAGTACAGCAGGAACACCACGCAGCTGACGCTCCAGGTGATGGGATAGGCCCAGAAGATGGTGGCAATATCCGGCCAGACCTTCAGAGCCAGGGTGATATAGCTGACCCGCAGGATGCACCAGCAGCCCAGCATGGTGTACATAGGCACCTGGGCCCGGCCCGCGCCCCGCAGCACGGCGGACACACCGTGGGCAAAGGCCAGGAAGCAGAAGAACAGTGCCTCGATGTGGGACTGACGCACACCGATGGCCACCACGGCCGGGTCGTCGTTGAACAGCCGCATGGCATAGGGGGCCAGGAAAAACAGCGCCACGCCGATGAGCTCCGCCATGGCCATGGAGCACAGGATGCCGATCCGCGCGCCCTGCTTGGCCCGGTCAAACTGCCCCGCTCCCAGATTCTGGCCGATGAAGGTGGTCAGAGCCATGGCGAAAGCGGTGATGGGCAGGAACACGAAGCCCTCCACCTTGGAATACGAGCCGCAGCCCGCCATGGCGTCGGAGCCGAAGGTGTTGATATTGGACTGCACCACCACGTTGGCGATGGCAATGATGGAGTTCTGCACGCCGGAGGGAACGCCCTGGGAAGTGATTTTCTTCAGCAGAGGCAGATCAAAGCCGATGCGCTTGATCTCCAGCCGGTACGGCCCGTCGGACCGGGTCAGCTTGATGATGCACAGAACGGCGCTGACCACCTGGCTGATCACGGTGGCTACGGCGGCGCCTGCCACGCCCATATCCATGGCCCCCACAAACAGCAGGTCCAGGGCCACGTTGACCGCCGACGAGATAACCAGATAGTACAGGGGGCTGCGGCTGTCGCCCACCGCCTGCAGAATGCCCATGCCTGCGTTATACAGGATGGTGGCCAGGCTTCCCAGGAAGTACAGCCGGAAATACAGAATGGAGGTGTCCAGCACGTCCGCCGGTGTGCGCATCCAGGTGAGGATGGTGGGGGTGAAGAATACGCCCAGAAGCGTCAGCAATACGCCGCAGCACAGGGCGAAGGCAAAGTCCGTATGGACGGCGGCGCGGACCTTTTCATAGTTCTTGGCCCCGAAATACTGGGCAATGACGATGCCCGCGCCGATGAACAGACCCATAAAAAAGCCTGTCATCATAAAAATGAGGTTGCCGCTGCTGGCCACAGCGGCCAGAGCCTGCTTGCCCACAAATTTGCCCACGATGACACTGTCCACCGTGTTGTACAGCTGCTGGCAGAGATTGCCCAAAAAGACCGGCACTGCAAAGCTGACCATGCGCTTCCAGATGGAGCCGGTGGTCATATCGGTGCTGCGGTTGATGGCGGCCACGCCGCATCGCCTCCTTATGTAAAGAAATCGTCAGTCCCTTCATTATAGGGGGAAAATGCGGAAAGGTCAACCCTTCATCGCCAAAATAAGTGTTTTTGTCTTTGAATCGTGCACAAAAGCGAAAATACGGCAAACGGATTCGGTGAAACCCGGCAGAAAAAATAGTTCTCCGCGCAGCGTGGGACCGCTGCGCGGAGAAGCAAAGGGGGGATGAGAGAGTAAATCGTTGTCAGTCGGCCAGGATCCGCACCGCACCCACATAGGTGCTGCTGTAATAGCCATCGAAATAGCTGATCTTGACCCCGCCGTTGGAGGTGGCGTGGATGAACGCGCCGCCGCCCAGATAAATGCCCACATGGGAGATGTCGCCGCCGCCATAGGAGAAGAACACCAGGTCGCCGGGCAGGCGCTGGGCGGAGGACACCCGGGTGAAGGCATACAGCTGATCGCTGGCCCCGTGGGACATGCGATAGCCGAAGTGGGCATAGACGTACATGGTGAAGCCGGAGCAGTCAAATCCGCTGGGGGACGCGCCGCCCCACACATAGCGGGTGCCCAGGAAGGACTTTGCATAGTCCACCAGGTCCTCCCGGGCGCTCTTCACGGCGGAGGTGCCGGCATAATCGCTGTACTGCACGGCCTGGCACGCGTCAGACCGGACATAGCCGGTGGTGCCGCTGAAGGTGATCTGATACCAGCTGCCGTCCTCGGTGACGTCGTTGAGCCGGGCCACCTTGCCCTGGCGCAGGGTCCGCAGAGAGGCGGCGCTGTCGCTGGGGGCAGCGTATACCGTTATCTGGCGGGTGGCCATGGCGCCGTCATAGGCGTCCAGCAGGGCCTGGCGGGCGGCCTGACGGCCGGTGCGGTGCGCCGCGTCCAGAGCGGCCTGACGGGCGGCCTCCTCCTGACGGGCGGCCTCCTCCTGCTGCAGCTGCACCGCCTGGACGGACAGCTGGGACAGGTCCAGGGTCTCCTCCCGGTCCAGCAGGCCCATGTCAATGGCGATGCCCGCATTGGCTTCGGCGGACTGGGACAGGCCCGCGCCCTCCAGCACCTGGACGGCGGCGGAATAGGTGGCCGCGGCGGCAGCCGCGTCCTGTATCTGATGGCTCTGATCTGCGCTGACGATCCAGATACTGGACAGCGTCATGGATGCGGCCAGCAGCAGACAGGCGAAACGTCGGGATACCATAGGGTAAGACTTCCTTTCCATAAGGGGATTTTTCAAAGGACAAGAGATATCATACCACAATGGTTTCAAAAAAGCTACAAAAAATTACAGATTGGTAACAAAAGTTTTCAAAATGGTAAAAATTTACTGCCGTGTCACGCACAACACGGCAGTAAACTCGATATTCAGGACAAAATCCTCATTTTCGAAGGTCGGCGATGGCCTGGCCGGTGGCCAGGATGCTCTCTCCCGCCCGGCGAACGCTGGCTCCGGCAGCCTTTACCAGCTCGTCCTTCACGTCCACCGCCAGGCGGCGGAAGATCTCGGTGATGATTTTTTTCTTCTCCTCGTCTGCCCCGGCATACTCCCGCAGCAGGGCCGCTCCGGCGGCCAGTCCGCCGCTGCGCAGCTCCTCCAGGGTCTTGGTCCGGCCGCCCCGGCTGAGAATATCGAAAAACGCCCGGGAGAACTGCTCCCGCTCCTGGGGGGTCATGGAGCCGATCCACTCCCGCAGCACCCCGTCGGACAGCTGGCCCAGCTGGGAGCGCTGGCCCAGGTGGACAAAGTGGGGCCCCTCCACGCACCAGGACAGGGGCTCGTGCTGCATGATGGACCGGGCGGTGCTGTCCACCACCTCGTAGTCCTCGGCATGCTCCAGCAGCACGCCCACAATGGACGAGGCAGGAATGAAGGTAAACAGCCGGTCTGCCACTGCCTGGTAGCACGGCTCGTTTACCAGGTCCCGGCTGAAGCCGGGGCCGTCGTTGTTGTAGGCGGCGATGAGCCGCTTGCGCTGGAGCTTTTCGTCCAGGTGGACCGCCGCCCAGGCCGCCAGATTTCCTCCCTTGGAGTGTCCGCCGATGCGCAGGGGCCGCCGGGGGCAGGCCCGGGCCACGGCCTCGGCGTACTCCGTGGCCTTCAGCTGGGCGGGAACGGCGGACAGGAAGCTCATGTTGAAGTCCTCCTGCCAGCCCACAATGGTCATGTCCGTGCCGCGATAGGCGACGTATACGCTGCCGTCCGGCAGCAGGAAGGATACGGCGGCAAACTGCATCTGCTGAGTCTCGTCGTGGAGGCTTTCAAAGGCGAACAGCGACACGTCCCGGAACCGGGCCGTCTCCGCCGCCGCCCGCATCAGGGGGATATAGTCCAGGGTGGACAGGCCCAGCTGTTCGTCCTCCTCCGTCAGCTGGCGGCACACATCCCCCATGGGCATGGCGTCCTTGGGGTCGAAGCTCCACAGCTGCCGGAGCTTCTTCAGATTGATGTAGGAAATGATGCACAGGATCAGGCTGTCCACCTCGTTGAAGCCGTCCTGGGCAAGGGTCAGGTCGCCCCGCCACCGGAGGTAGTCGAACACGGTGGCGTTGGCGCGGGTCTCGTCAGACATGGGGGGTACCTCCTATTTGATTATTGCAGGGTCTTGCACCGCTCGTCGGTGTTGTGGATCACCTGGGCCACGCTCTGGCCCAGGCCGGGATACGCTGCCGTCAGGGTATCCGGCGTCATCTGGGGCAGGTCCTCCGCCTGGTCCAGGGCCTGACGGTACCGCACGCGGCTGAGTGTCATATCCGCCTGGCCCAGGCCCGCGTCATAGTCCCCGGGGGCCACGGCGAAGAAGTCCTCGTTGCCGCCGCAGCGGCGGTACAGCTGCCGCAGCAGGCCGTACAGCGCCCCGCTGAGATAGTCTCCGGCGGCGGTGATGGCCGGACGGCTGCCGGTCTTTCCCAGCTGGTCGAACAGGACGCTGACGGTGTTCACCACCAGCTTCTTTTGCAGGGTAGCCATGATGCTGCCCCGGAGGCTGCCCTTCTCCCCGGAGGCGTCGTACACGTCTCCGGCGTCGATGATGGACCCGTCCCGGCTCAGGGTCCGGCCCAGCAGATAGTCCGCCGACACATGGTAATAGTCGCACACCCGGGTCACGAAGGCCAGGCCCGGCTCCCGGATGCCGTTTTCATAGTGGCTCAGCAGCGCCTGGCTGATGCCCAGCTCCGCCGCCGCCTTCCGCTGGGACACGCCCTTCTCCTGCCGCAGCAGGCTCAGGGTGCGGGAAAAATCAGTTGCCATTCTCTCACCTATCTCTTTTCTATACAGTAAGTAGATTATACCGTGCTTTATACAAAAAGTAAATCCCCAATTTTGCCCGGGTGAACGATCCGCCGGATGACCATTTCCCCGGCAAATACCGGCAAATTTCCAGGAATCAAATATGAAAAAGATGTTAATTCCTCCCAAATCCCTTGACGGGCGGGAAAAAAGAATGTATCATATGTTTTTGTAACGAATTTGTAACTTTTTAGGGGTTCCCTTATTATGAAACAAGACCTGATGCATAAAGACGTCCACGACGTCAACATAACGCCGGAGGAGCGCCGGAATATCTGGCAGCTGTGGCGGCAGAATCTGAAGGACTGGGTCTGGTACACCCAGGAGAATCCGGACTGGCTGGATCTGGATATTCAGACCGCCGTAAAGCGCCATATCATTGCGCCCCTGCGCAGCGCCCGGCAGCGGCTGCGTGGTCTGGCCCAGCAGAAAAAGCGCCGGGAATTTCCGGAGTCCGAAAGCCGCCTGGCTCAGCTGCTGCTGTTTGCCTGGGGCAGCCTTCCCCGGATAGGCGCGGGCCTGCGGGAGCAATTTGCCGTGCGCCGCAAGCACAGCATCCGCCGCAGCGGCAGCATCCGCGCCCTGTGGGAGCGTATACGTCTGCACCCGGCCATTTTCCTGGGCACCTGCGTCAGCGCTGCGGCGGTGATCGTGCTGCTGTCGATGTACACCGTGGGCACCACCGTCCGCTACGACGGCATCAACCTGGGCACCGTCAGCTCCCGCCGCACCGTGAATCTGGCGGTGGAGCAGCTGCAAACCGTCACCCGCCAGACCCTGGGAGACGAGAGCTACACCATCGACCGGAGCCTGCTGTCTACCCAGTCCCATGTGGTCCCCCGCCGGGAGGTAGAGAGCCGGGAGGACCTTACCGGGAGCCTCACCGCCCAGATCGGTGACGTCACCTATGGCTATACCCTGTATGTAGACGGCGAGGCCGTGGCTGCCACCACCTTCCCCGGAGCCATTGAGCAGCTGATGGAGCAGATGAAGGTGGGTTATATCACCGAGAGCACCGTGGACTGCTATTTCGTGGAGGATGTAGAGGTGAAGGAGGGCTATGTAGACAGCTCTCTGATCTCCAACCTGGGCTATATTGCCGAGAAGCTCAACGCCACCAAGGCCGGGGCCGTGGTATACACCGTGAAGCCCGGCGATGTGTGGTCCGCTATCGCCGAACAGAATGGCATGACCAATCAGGAGCTGCTGAACCTGAATCCCGGCTATGACATCGCCGTGCTCCATGCCGGCGACCAGCTGACCATTTCCAACGCCGTGCCCTATCTGACGGTGGTGGACGTGGAGCGGCAGAGCTATGTCCGGGACCTGCCCTTTGACGTGAATTACAAGGACGATCCCAATATGTACCAGGGCGACAGCAAGGTCCTGTCCAAGGGCGTATACGGCAAGGCCGACGTTACCGCCAACGTCACCTTCATCAACGGCGAGGAGACCGCCCGGGAATATGTGGCCTCCGTGACCCTGAGCCAGCCTGTGGCAGAGCTTCGGGCCCGGGGCACCAAGGCCCGGCCCACCTGGTTCCCCACCGGCAGCTTCCGCTGGCCCTGCTACGGCGTGATCACCTCCTTCTTCGGACCCCGTCGTGCCAGCGTGCCCGGTGCCTCCACCTATCACGAGGCGCTGGACATCGCCAACAGCTACGGCACCGCCATTTATGCCGCCGACGGAGGCACCGTGACCCTGGCCGGATGGTATGGCGGCCTGGGCTACTGCGTGAAGATCAACCACGGCAACGGTTTTGTCACCACCTATGGCCACAACAGCTCCCTGCTGGTATCTGTGGGGCAGCATGTGTACAAGGGGCAGCAGATCGCCCGCATGGGCTCCACCGGCATCAGCAGCGGGCCGCACTGCCACTTCGGCGTGACCCGCAACGGCACCATTGTGGACCCCCTGAACTATCTGCCATAACCGCATCACAGCATACGCCAAAGGGCCGCCCCCACGGGCGGCCCTTTTTCTGAATTCTCCCGATCCTCTCTTGACAGTCGCCGTCGATTCCGATACTATAATACCGAAAAAACTCAGGATAATGGAGGAAATGGCTATGGATATCCAGCAGGCAGTGGCAGAGAACATCCACCGCATCCGAAAAGCGCAGCGGCTCAGCATTGATCGGGCGGCGGAGCTGTCCGGGGTATCCAAGAGCATGTGGGGCCAGATCGAGCGCGGCGGGGCCAACCCCACCGTGTCGGTGCTCAGCCGCATGGCCCAGGGGCTTCACGTCCCCCTGGAGCAGCTCATCGCCTGCCACGACGATCCGCCCACCATGCTGCACCGGGCGGTGGACGTGACCGGGCAGCGGCTGTGCGGCGGAAAGGTCATCGCCTACCGGCTGTTTCCCTTTGATCCGGAGTCCCGCAGCGAGAGCGTCCAGCTGGACCTGTTCATCAGCGGCAGCTATGACGGGCCGGACCGGGTCCCCGGCTCCTGGATCTACGTCACCTCTCTGTCCGGGACGGTGGAGGTCACCACCGGCGGCGAAGCGTACCGTCTGGAGAGTCGGGACTGTCTGTCCTTCCCGGGCAGCCAGCCCTATCGCTATGAAAACGTCGGCAACAACACGGTCCGGCTCATTCAGTGGACCGTGTATAAAAAATGAGACGCCCCGTCAAATTACAGAACAGCTCCCCGG
>OLGH01000637.1_pt1 | contig 41177 bp, 39 predicted proteins | sample 1604851 | NCBI WGS metagenome assembly OLGH01 (sample SAMEA3888894, study PRJEB22519) | human gut metagenome | biome: human gut; feature: human-associated habitat; material: faeces | place: Denmark | collected 2010 | reverse complement strand
GGCGGTCGTCGTTGTTGCTCCTAACGAGGGGAGGCTTTGGCATTCCGTAAAGCTTTCCCTCTTCGCCAGAGGCTCCCCTACAAGGGGAGCTGTCGAGCGACAGCGAGACTGAGAGGTTGTATGAAGGGCAGCCTGCCCTTTTATAGGTTCATTTTAGTATAGCAAAGGACTTTTCTTATGTCAAACCAACTCAATTTTTCACAGCAGATGGACGAAGTGTTGAAAACTCTGGGCGGCACCCGCCCCCGGCTGCTGCTCCATGCCTGCTGCGGCCCCTGTTCCAGCGCCGTGCTGGAGCGGCTGTGCCGGTATTTCGACATCACCGTACTCTACTACAACCCCAACACATGGCCCGCCGAAGAATACCACCGCCGGGGCGAAGAGCTGGAACGCTTCGTCGCCGCCGCCCACCCGCTGGGCGTGACGGTGGTGGAAGACCGGTACGACCCGCAGGAGTTCTACTCCGCTGTCGCGGGCCTCGAGAACGAGCCGGAGCGCGGCAGTCGCTGCACGGTCTGCTATCGGCTGCGGATGCGCCGTGCGGCCCAGTATGCCGCCGAGCACGGCTTCGACTGGTTCACCACGACCCTCTCCATCAGCCCCCACAAGGACGCCAAGCGCATCAATGCCATCGGGCAGGAGCTGGAGCAGGAGTTCGGCGTGAAGCACCTGCCCTCCGACTTCAAAAAGCAGAACGGCTATCTGCGCAGTTTGCAGCTCTCGGAGGAATACGGCCTCTACCGGCAGGACTACTGCGGCTGTGAGTTCAGCGCAAAGGCACGCGGCATCGGCACTACTGCGGGAGAATAAGTGATACACTGACAAATATATATCTTATCTACGTCTTATTTTGTCTCTGTATCAGTTTGATACACTGACACTCGCTGATACACTGACTCACTGTATCAGGCCGGAGGCTCTGTATCAGCTGATACAGTTCAATTTTTAACTTATCAGCGTCAAAAAAGCGCAACTGTATCAGATAACCTCCCTCCGTAGAGAGCTGATACAGCTGCACTTCTTATTTTTATTCTTCCGGAAGCTTTGCCACAAGCACCGCAAAGATGACCAGACCCACGCAGGGAACGATGTTGGTCATCATACCGGCGGCAAGACCGGCGCTTTCGGCCACGACGCCGATGACCCAGGGCATCAGGATCGCGCCGCTGGCCGCCACCGGCAGCATGATGCCCATGCTGGTCACGCTGGTCATACGGCCTGCGCTGGCCACAGCGGTGGGGTTCATGCCCGCCATCGCAAAGGCAAAGGCGAACAGCAGCACGATGGCCGCGCCCTGACTGCGGGCCTGCACCAGCAGGATGTAGAAGATGGTGCAGCTCACGCCCATGACCACCATGGCCTTGCGGGGCTGCTTGAAGGGGAACACGAAGGCGATGAGCAGACGTGCCACGAGGGTCGCGCCCCACATAACGGTGACGGTATAGGCCGCCAGTGCGCCTGCGATGATGCCGCTGCCCTTGAAGTAAGTGACCATCCAGCCGGTGACGCTCTGCTCAGCGGCGTTCTGGCAGAAGAGCAGGCCGGTCAACAGCCAGAAGCGGGTGGATTTGAGGAAGCTCCAATCGGTGACTTCCTTCTTGCCTGCGCTCTTGCCCGCAAAGGGAGTCCCCATGTACACCAGCCAGAGCAGCAGACCCAGCACAGCCAGCACCAGCACGGCGAAGGAGCCGCTCACCCTGCCTGCCGCCGCGATGAAAAAGGGGCAGAGCAGTGCGCCGCAGGCATAGCAGCTGTGCATCAGGTTCATGCCCCGGGTGCGGTCAGCGGAGTTGTCGCTGACGAGGATGGTGCAGGTGTTGATGACACTGCCCTTGGCGATGCCCACGAGGAAGAAGCCCAGCGCCAGCACAGCCACCGCGCCGCTGAGGCCCATCATGGCGTAGCCCAGCGCATAGCCGATGGTCAGCAGCAGGATGCTGGGCTTCATACCCAGCTTGCCGGGCAGCATGGCGATGAGAAAGCCTGCCAGCAGGTTGCCGATGCTCATGAGAGACAGCAGGGTTCCGGTCATGCCGTAGGCGAAGCCATACTGCTCCTGCAATAGGCTGACCACCACGCCGCTGGAAATGGCGCAGATGCCGCTGAAAAAGAAGGTGATGAAGCCCACGTTCCGCAGGCGGGTGTTCTTTTGTTCCATATGATTCCTCTTTCCGTTTTTCCTTTTCCGTCTGCGCCTTGCCATAAGCGCGTTGTATCCTATCCCATTATAGCTTTCCGCTGCCGGAGTTTCAACCTCTCAATCGCGGCTTTGCCGTGGGGCAGATTCTCCTTCGTCCAACCTCTCAGTCTGCTTCGCAGACAAGGCCGGGTTGCGGCACCCAGCGTCTGCTTCGCTGTCGCTTGCATCTTGCTGGCCGCTGCCCCAACAGCTCCTCCCTGTTTCCGCCGCTGGCGGCGGTCGTCGCCGTTGCCCCTAGTAGGGGAGCCTCTGGCGAAGAGGCTGACTTTTCCGATATGCCAAAGCCTCCCCTCGATAGGGGAGGTGGCATCGCGCAGCGATGACGGAGAGGTTTTCTGCACAAAAAGAGGGCCGGACAGCTGTCCGGCCCTCTTTGAGGTCAGCGCTTATTCAGCCTTGGTCTCGGGCTTTGCCTCTTCGGCCTTAGCCTCCGGCTTTGCAGCGGGAGCTGCGGGAGCAGCAGGCTTCACCACGGGCTTCGGGGGATACGGATCGTCCTTCAGGGGGAAGAGAATGATCTTCTTCGGACACTTCTGGGCGCACATACCGCAGCCCTTGCACTTGTCGTAGTCCACGCGGGCCACGCCGTCAACGACATGGATCGCGTCGAACTTACAGGTGCGCTCACACATACCGCAGGCGATGCAGCTGGTGGTGCAGAGCTTGTTGGCGACAGCGCCCTTATCCTGGTTGGAGCACATAACGACAGGCTTGCGGGGGCCGCCGGCGTCGATCATGATGACCTTCTTGGGGCAGATGTTGGCGCAGGCACCACAGCCGGTACACTTGTCCTTATCCACCTTGGCAACACCGTCCACGATGTGGATGGCGTCGAACTTACAGACCTTGGTGCAGTCGCCCAGACCGATGCAGGCAAAGGAGCAGGTCTTGGGGCCGCCGTACAGGGTAGCAGCAGCGGCGCAGGTCTGGATGCCCTTGTAGTCGTAAGCGGGCTTGCAGTGCTCGGAGCTGCCCTGGCACTGGACCACAGCCTTCTTCTCCACAGCGCTTGCCTCACCGCCCATGATCTTGGCAATGGCAGCAGCAGCCTTGGGGCCGCCGGGAGCGCACTTGTCGCAAGGCACGCCGTCCATGACGACAGCCTTTGCGTAGTCGGCACAGCCTGCGTAGCCGCAGCCGCCGCAGTTTGCGCCAGCCAGACAGCTGGCAACTTCTTCGATACGGGGGTCTTCCTCAACTGCCATGAACTTGGCAGCGGCGACCAGAATGATTGCGCCGACAGCACCGACGATGGTGCAGAGGATAACAGCAGATGCGATATTCATAATCCTGTTCCTCCTTTACAGCGTCACGTTAAACAGATTCTCAACGATGCCGCCAAAGCCCATGAAGGACAGGCTGGTGATCGCTGCGGCCAGCAGAGTGATGGGCAGGCCCTTGAAGGGAGCCGGGGGATCACAGGCCTCCACGCGCTTGCGCACGCCGCTGAACATGACCATAGCCAGCATGAAGCCGACGCCTGCGCCGATGGCACAGACCAGAGCCTCGATGTAGGCCGCGCCGAAGCCCAGAGCCTCGACGTCTGCGCCGTAGTCATCGACGACCAGAATGGTGACAGCCAGAACGCAGCAGTTGGTGGTGATCAGGGGCAGGTAGACGCCCAGAGAGTTGTACAGCGCAACGACATACTTCTTCAGGAAGATCTCGATGAACTGCACCAGAACTGCAATGACCAGAATGAACACGATGGTCTGCAGATAGCTCAGACCGGCGGGGTTCAGAACAAAGATCTGCAGCGGGAAGGTCACAGCCGTAGCCATGAACATGACGAAGATGACAGCGCCGGACATACCCACAGCGGAGTCAAACTTCTTGGAAACGCCCAGGAACGGGCAGATGCCATAGAACTTCACCAGCACGTAGTTGTTGACCAGGATCATGCTGAAGAAGATCGCAGCGAGTTTAACGAGCATCTTATTCCGCCTCCTTCTTCAGATTGTCAAGGTCACAGCAGCTCTTGCGCTCAATGCGGGCGTCCAGCTTGCCTTCCAGCCAGATGCAGCCGGCCATCAGGACACCGTAGCAGAAGAATGCGCCGGGGGCCTGGGTCATGATGCTCATCTTGGCCATGCTCTCCGGCAGGACGGTGAAGCCCAGCCAGGTGCCGCTGCCCAGGATCTCGCGGATGGAAGCCATCAGGGTGACGGTCAGGGTGTAGCCGATGCCCATGCCGATGCCGTCCAGAGCGGAATCGACCACGCTGTTCTTGCAGGCGAACATCTCGGCACGGCCGAGGATGATGCAGTTGACGACGATCAGGGGCAGGAAGACGCCCAGTGCGGTGTACAGGCTCTCCATGTAGGCGTGCATCACCATCTGAACGATGGTCACGAAGCCTGCGATGATGACGATGTAGCAGGGCAGATGGACTTTTGCGGGGATCACGTTGCGCAGCAGCGAGATCAGGATGTTGGAGCAGACCAGCACGAAGGTGAAGGCCGCGCCCATGCCCAGTGCGCTGGAAACAGCCGTGGTAACGGCCAGGCACGAGCAGGTGCCCAGAACCAGACGCAGAACGGGGTTCTCTTTGATGATGCCGTTGGTAAGGATGCTTACCTTGGACTTGTTTTCGTTTGCCATTTCTTACCAACCTCCTTTATGCCAGCTCATTGTAGCAGTTGATGCAGTCATTGATGGCAGCAAACAGAGCCTTGGAAGAGATCGTAGCGCCGCTGTAAGCGTCGTAGCCCTGGCCCAGGGTGATGTTCTGGGTGCCGTCCATGCCGTCGAACTGCGCCAGGAAGCTGTCCGTTGCGACATTGCTGCCGATGCCCTTGGTCTGGGTCGAAGCGTCCACCCAGATGCCGGTGACAGTGCCATTGGTATCAAAGCCCATGATGACGGACAGGATGCCGCCGTCGAAGCCCTTTTCCTCTGCCTTGATGGCGATGCTGCCATCGGTGGCCTTGACCACGCCCGTCACGTTCTCGGTGCTGAAGTCGGTCACCTCGTCCAGGTCGGATGCGCTGGAAACGGTGGGCATGACATCCACGTAGGCTGCCAGAGTCGCAGCCTTCAGGTTCTCCTCAATGATGGGAGCCGTAAAGGAGTTCACCAGTGCAAGCAGCAGGCTGACGATCAGAGCGATGACGCTCAGGACGACGACCGGCTTGACGGTGCTCTCCCAGGTAGAATTCTTACTCATTTGCCAGCACCCTCCTTTGCTTTCTTGGCAGGCTTGATATAGCCATAAGGAGTCTGACGGGTCCAGTCGTTGATGAAGGGGACCCACAGGTTCATGAACAGCAGAGCGAAGGAAACGCCCTCGGCGTAGCTGCCCCACTGACGGATGGCGAAGGTGACGATGCCCAGGCACAGGCCGTAAATCAGCTTGCCCTTCAGGGTGAAGGGGCTGGTGACATAGTCGGTCGCCATGAAGACGGCACCGAACATCAGGCCGCCGGACAGGATGCCGACCAGAGCGCCGTGCAGGCTGCCGGTGGAGATGAGGTAGAAGACGAACATGCTGCCGATGTAAGAAGCGGGGATGGCGATGCTGATGGTCTTGGTGGCCACCAGATAGATCAGGCCCAGCACGATGGCCAGAGCGCAGGTCTCACCCAGAACACCGCCGTGCACACCCATGAACAGGTCCAGCAGGCTCAGCTTGGAGGTATCTGCCACGGCCAGCGGGGTCGCGCTGGACAGCTGGTCCACCGCTGCGTCGGGGTAGACCCACTTGTTCATCGAACCGGCAAAGCTGATGAACAGCACGATACGGCCGACCAGTGCGGGGTTGGCAAAGTTCATGCCGATGCCGCCGAACAGCTGCTTGACCACCACGATGGCCACCAGGTCACCAACGATGAGCTGGCCCAGAGGCATACCAACGGGCACGTTCAGCGCCAGGATGATGCCGGTGACGACTGCGGACAGGTCGCCGATGGGGTTGGGCTTCTTGAGCAGCTTGCAGTACAGCCACTCAAAGGCCACACAGGCCACGACGGACACCGCCGTGACCAGCAGGGCACGCCAGCCGAAAATGATTGCAGAGGCGACCACGCAGGGGGTCAGGGCGACGATCACGTTGGCCATCAGGCTGGTGGTCGTCTCCTCCGAGCGCAGGTGCGGGGAGGCCGAAACAATAAGCCGAGTATCCATTACTTATTGCCTCCTTTTTTGATTTCACCAAGGTAGAACGCCTTTGCCAGACCCATCATCTGGGTGCAGGGACGCTTTGCCGGGCAGACGAACGAGCAGGAGCCGCAGTTGAAGCAGTAATCCACATGCAGCTTGCCCAGCTCCTGAACATCACGAGCGGCGTAAGCCTGATTGACTTCCACCGGCTCCAGACCCATCGGGCAATACTCGACGCAGCGGCCGCAGCGGATGCAGGGAGAGACCGGTGCAGGCTGTGCAGCGGTGTCGCTCAGCATGATGAGGCCGGAGGTGGTCTTGGTGGTGGGGTAGCTCAGGTTCTCGACAGCGGGGCCCATCATGGCACCGCCGGCGACCACCTTGCCCAGCTTGACGCCGCCCTTGACACCGGCAGCGTTCAGCACATCCTCATAGGCAGTGCCCACGGGGACGATCAGGTTCTGGGGCTTTGCGCAGGCATCGCCGTCCACGGTGATGCAGCGGCTGACCACCGGCATACCGGTCGCCAGATACTTGCCCAGGGTGGAGACGCTGGTCACGTTCATGACGATGGCGCCTGCATCGGCGGGCAGACCGCCGTGCGGGACCTCGCGGCCCAGGCACTTCTCGATCAGGATCAGCTCGGCACCGGTGCCGTAGACGCTGGGCAGCGGCTTGACCTCAATCGCAGGCTTGTCCTTGGTCTTCTGGCACAGCAGGTCGATGCACTCCGGCTTGTTGTTCTCAATGCCGATGACGCACTTCGGGATGCCGACGTACTTCAGCACGGCCTCGATGCCGCGGATGATATCATCGCTGCAGTTCAGCATCTCCTGGGTATCGCTGGTCAGCCACACTTCGCACTCGGAAGCGTTGATGAGCAGGGTATCCACCGGAGGCTTGGGCTGGAGCTTGACGTCGGTCGGGAAGCCTGCGCCGCCCAGACCGACCAGACCGCATTCACGCACGGCTGCCAGGAAGCTGGCCTTATCGGTCACTTCCGGGGCCTTGACGGCGGGGTCAACGGTCTGCTTGCCATCGGTCTTGATGACGACGGAGTCGCACATCCGGCCGTTGGACAGACGGAACGGTTCCACGGCAGCCACGGTGCCGGAAACACTGGAGTGGATATTTGCAGAGACAAAACCGCCTGCTTCACCGATCTTGGTGCCGACAAACACTTCGTCGCCCTTTTTGACCAGGGTTTTCGCCGGGGCGCCGATGTGCTGGCTCATTAGGATGCGTACCTGCGCGGGCAGAGGCATCGGGACTGGTTTGCTTGCAGCAGTTGCTTTGTCATGCGGCGTATGCGCGCCAAGCGCCGCACGTTTCAGCTTGTTCAACATGGAATTAAATCCCCCATTCTGCTTGAATTGCCTTCCCCGGCTTTCGTGCGGGCGCACGGGGGCCAGGGACGGCAGCTGCTTGACACGTTTATTGTATCATGTTGCATCCCGAAGTTCAACGACAACTGAGCCAAAATGATGCAAATTCCTGAATTTTCTTTGCCGATTTTGCTAATTAGGCAAGACTAACCCTTGACATTTTTGTAACGTTCTTCCAAAATACGGACGTTTGCGTTTCGGCACCGAATATGATATACTACCTATAATAACTTCTGTGGAGCTGGTCTTGCTCCCACTGATGCCATACCCGCCAAGGAGGATCAAACGATGAAAGTTCTCAAAGCTCTGCTTGCTGTGTTCACGTTCTTAGCTGCCGCGCTGACCTGCGCATTGCTCTTTGTGCAGGAAAAACATGCTCCCCGTTATATCCAGATCTATACCGGCGAGCACGACTGAGCCGCCGATCAAACAACAACAGCCGCCGTGCAGTGAAAAACTGCACGGCGGCTGTTTCATCTTATACGCTTATCGCAGAACGATCTCGTCGTTCTCGGCGTCCACGGTCAGGCTGCTGCCCGAAGCGAGGGTGCCGTCGATGATCTTCTCGGCGGCGGGGTCCTCCACGGCCTTGCGGATGACGCGGCGCAGGTCGCGCGCACCGAATTTGCCGCCCTGGCTTTTGACGACCAGCGCATGGAGGGCTGCCGGGGTGTAGCTGTACCGGATGCCCTTGGCCTCCATGCTGGGCTTGTATTCATCCAGCATGAGGGCGGCGATGCCTTCCAGCGTCTCCTGCCCCAGCGGTCTGAAGGTGATGACCTCGTCCACGCGGCCCAGAAATTCCGGGCGGAGGAACTGGCTCAGGGCCTTGCGGCTCTTTTCCTCGCTGAGCTGGTCCTGGCTCTTGTTGAAGCCCAGACCGGCGGTGGACTGGTCGCTGCTGCCCGCGTTGGAGGTCATGCAGATGACGGTGTTGGAGAAATCGACCGTCCGGCCCTGGGCGTCGTTGATCTTGCCCTCGTCCAGGATCTGGAGCAGGATGTTCATGACGTCGGGGTGGGCCTTTTCGATCTCATCGAACAGCACGACGCTGTAAGGGCGGCGGCGGACCTTTTCGGTCAGCTGACCGGCCTCCTCGTAGCCGACATAGCCCGGAGGCGAACCGATCATGCGGGACACCGCATATTTTTCCATATATTCGCTCATATCGAGGCGGATGAGCGGGTCCGGCCCGTCGAAGAGCTGGCTGGCCAGCTGCTTGACCAGCTCGGTCTTGCCGACACCGGTGGGGCCGACAAAGATGAAGCTGGCGGGGCGGCGGCGGCCGGACAGGTCGGCGCGGCTGCGCTTGACGGCCTGTGCCACCAGATGGACGGCCTCGTCCTGCCCGATGATCTTCTTTTTCAGTTCGCTTTCCAGGCTGGCGAGCTTGGCGTACTCGGTCTCCCGGATCTTCACGGCGGGGATGCCGGTCCACAGCTCGATGACCTTGGCCACATCGTCCATGGTCACCTGGATCGCGCTGGCAGCGGCCTGCTTTGCGGGCAGCTCGCTCTCCAGCTGGGCCATCCGGGTCTTCCGCTCGGCCACCCGCTCATAGTCGATGGGCTCGTTGACGTCGGCGTTCTCCATCTCGGCTTCTTCCTGCCGGAGGGCGTCCAGCTCCTTCTGCATTTCGAGGTACTCCGAGATGACCGGGTGGGCCAGATTGCAGCAGGCGCAGGCCTCGTCCAGCAGGTCGATGGCCTTATCGGGCAGATAGCGGTCAGTGATGTACCGTTCGCTCAGGGTGACGGTTGCGCTCAGCACATCGGCGGGCACCTGCACATGGTGGTGCTCCTCGTAGTAGTGCTTGATGCCGTTCATCACGGCCAGTGTATCGGAGACGCTGGGCTCCTCCACCCGCACGGGCTGGAAGCGGCGCTCCAAGGCCTGGTCCTTCTCGATATACTTGCGGTACTCGTTGAAGGTCGTGGCACCGATGACCTGGATCTCGCCGCGGGAGAGGGCAGGCTTCAGGATGTTGCCCGCGTTCATGGCACCCTCGCTCTCACCGGCCGAGGTGATGGTGTGGATCTCGTCGATGAACAGGATGACGTTTCCGGCTGCCTTGACCTCGCTCAACAGGCCCTTGACCCGCTGCTCGAACTGGCCGCGGAACTGCGTGCCTGCCACAAGGCTGGTCAGGTCCAGCAGATAGATCTCCTTATCCTTCAGCCCGGCGGGCACCTCGCCTCTGGCGATGCGCTCGGCGATGCCCTCCGCGATGGCGGTCTTGCCGACACCGGCTTCGCCGATGAGGCAGGGGTTGTTCTTCTGGCGGCGGCTCAAAATCTGGATGGTGCGGTAGATCTCACGGTCGCGGCCGATGATGTCGTCCAGCCGGCCCTCCCGCGCCTTGCGGGTCAGGTTCTCGCAGTAGGTGTCCAGAAATTTGCGGCGGGGCGGCTTTTTGCCGCTCTTGCCGGGCTTTTTGTCCCCCTTGGGGGCGTCCTGCTCCCCGCCGTTCATGCTCAGCGGGAACGTTGCACTGGAGCCGGGCATGAGGTCTTCGTCCCCATCCTCGCCGCTCTGCGGCTGCCCCATGTTCATCATCATGGAGAACGGATTGCCGGAGCCGTCGCCCAGCTCCTGCATCATGTTTTCCATCCGGTCTTCCATGTTGTCCATGTCCTCGTCCGACATGCCGAACTGCTTCATCAGATCCTCCACCGGCTTGATGTGCAGCTCGCGGGCACAATGCAGACAGTACCCCTCGTTTTTCATCTGGCCGTTCTCCATCCGCTGGACGAAGATGATGGCCGGACGCTTTTGGCATCGAATGCAGACCATAGTTCCTCCTTCAGGTCCCACCCGTTTACAGGAACGGGTTGAACAAATTGAATGCTTTATAGTAAAGGCTGCTGCTCATCACGGTGTCGTTGAGCACCGTGAGATTGCCGCCGGTAATGACGATGATGGCCCAGACCACGCAGAGCACCAGATAGATGTCCACCAGACTGGCCAGTGCGCCCACCGTATAGCCCAGCCCGCGGTTGACGGTACCGATGACGGGCAGCTTGTTCACCAGCCCCAGCACCGTGACCAGCAGGCTGACGAGCATCCGCAGCAGGGCGAATGCCACGAAGAACAGCACCAGCGAGATCACCGGTGTCAGCAGCGGGGCCAGCACCTTCTGGACGATGACGTCGGCCAGAAGGACGGCGTTGTCATTGAGTACGGCGGAGATGGAGCGCTCGCAGGCCTCCACGATGGAAGCCCGGAAGCTCTCCGGCAGAAACCCCGCGTACCGGGCTGCGATGCCGGAGAGGCTGACAGCCCCGTCTGCCGAGATGCTGGCGGCGATCTGGTCCCGGAAGCTGCTGGCAAAGAACCGCTCGAACACCTGCCCGGCGGCCCAGCCGGAAAACTGCCGGGCCCCGAACAGGCTGATGAGATTGCCCGTCAGCTGCACGACCCCCGCCAGAAAGCCTTTGCGGGCGTAGCGGATGGCCAGAACGAGCCAGACCACCGTACATAGGATATCAAAAATAAATGACGGATTCTTGAACATACAACATGATCCTTGTTACTTTCTGCCGCAGAGTGCCAATCAAATCGCATTCTCCCCTCGCTCCAAAGCCCTTACTCCTGCGGCGGCTCCAGCACCTGCGCCGTATTGCCGCTGAACAGCAGCAGCTCCTTGGCGTCGGCCAGAAGTGCCTGGGGCTTGGCCGCAAGGGTCTGGCTCCACTGCCGCTCGCCGGAGACATTGCAGCACTCCACCCCGCTGTCGGACAGCAGATAGAACAGGCTGCCCGCCCGGACAATGGCGTTGGCCGATGCCACTGAGCCGCTGAACTGGACGTTCAGGTTTTTGTCCAGCAGCACGGTCTGATGCAGCTGGCCGGACCCCAGCAGCAGGGCGATATTGCCCGCCGCATCCACCGAGACGTCCTTCAGGGTGTTCCCGGCAAACTCGTAGGCTGCGCGCTCGCCGCCGCCCGCGTTGTAGAGCACGACGCGGGTGTCGTACACGGCCAGGAGGGTAGACGCCGAGGTCCAGCCCAGCCACTGGGGCACACCGCTCTGGTTCGCGATGCTCACAGGGTCCCCCGATGCCAGATTGATGAGGTAAAGGTTCGTCATCATCTGGCCGCCGCTGGCTGTGACGGCGGCCGCCGCCAGCTTCCGGCTGTCGGGCGAGAAGGCCATCCGCAGCGGGGTGCCATCGTTGGAGCTCATGCTCCAGCGCAGCACTTCTTCCATGTTGGCGTTGTAGACCAGCAGCTTCGCCATGGCGCTGATGTCCTCTGTGACCACGGCCAGATTGCCGTTGTCGGCCACTGCGCAGAGGAAGATGCTGTTTTCCATCTGTTTGGTATAGAGATTCTGGGTGCGGCTCTCCACCCGCAGCTCATTGCCGGACCGGTTGTAGAGCACAAAGCGATTCCGGCCTGCGGCCAGAGCCGGGCGGGCGTAGCCGCTCTGGATGCTGTTCAGCTTTTTGCCGCTGCGGGAGTAGACGACGCAGCCCTCCTTGCCCAGCTCCACAAAGCTGCCGGTCAGCGGCTCTACCTGCGTCACCTCGGAAACGCCGGTCTGCTGCGGCCAGCCGGAACCGGGCAGCAGCGCGATGCGGGCCGTGTCGATGAAGTCCTTTGCCATCGTCACCGAGCTGCCCACCACGCCGGTAGCAAACAGCACCACCGCCGTCAGCAGCACCAGCAGGACGGCCGTCCGCCGGATGCGCCGGGTGCGCACCCGCTGGCGGGCCTGCTCCAGATATTCGACACGCCCCGCCGAGAGCGGCTCGTCGTTTTCCGAACGGCCGCGGGAAATCTTACGCATTCGCTTCGCCCTCTCCCTTGTAATCTACGCATTTCAGGAACAAGCCCTGCGGGGGCAGGGTCGGCCCGGCCAGGCTGCGGTCCCGGCTGGCCAGGATGCCCGGCACGGCGTCCGGGTCCAGCCGCCCGGCACCGGCCTCGCACAGGGTCCCCGCCAGGATGCGCACCATATTATATAAGTAGCCGTCTGCCGTCACGGTGATCTCCAGGTCGTCGCCGTTCCGCACAACGCTGCAATCCGTAATGGTGCGGATGGTGTCGCCGTGGGCCGCTGCCGAGCTGCCCGCCGCACAGAGGGCGAGAAAATCGTGCGTTCCCACAAACTTCCGCGCCGCCTGCTGCATCTTGGTCTCATCCAGCCGCCGGGGCACGCGGGTGTAGTACTTCGCGTCGAAGGGCGAGTCGATGGGGCTGTTGTGGATGCGGTAAAGGTAGGTCTTGGTGTGGGCGGCATACCGGGCGTGGAAATCCTCCGGCACGATGCGGGCCGACAACACCCGGATATCCGGCGGCAGATGCTGGTTGAGCGCCAGCGGCAGCTTTTCCGGCGGGATGCGGGTGTCGGCGTGGAAGTTCAGCGCAAAGCCCAGCGCATGGACCCCCGCGTCGGTGCGGCTGCAGCCCTTGATGTCGGGTCGGGTGCCCAGCACGGCCTCCAGACCGTCCTGAAACGTCTGGGCCACGCTCCGCCCATTGGGCTGCACCTGAAATCCGCAGTAATTCGTGCCGTCGTAGGCTAAAAAAAGCAGAAAATTCATAAAAGTTCGTTGCAGATCGTTTCCCTCTCCGTCATTGCTTTGCAATGCCACCTCTCCCGATGGGCGAGGTTTTTTGCCTTTTCCGAAACCGGTCAAAGCTCCCCCTTTGGGGGAGCTGGCAAAGCCGTCAGGCTTTGACTGAGAGGGTGAGAAAGTGGTTAGAAATTCGGGAACACCAGCCGCGAGGACAGGATGAGTGCAAAGCAAACGATGCAGACGGCAAGGTCGATGTAATCCTGCCGGGTGCAGCGCAGCACCTTCAGGCGGGTGCGGCCATCGCCGCCGCGGTAGCAGCGGCACTCCATGGCCATGGCCAGCTCGTCGGCACGGCGGAACGCCGAGATGAACAGCGGGATGAGCACCGGCACCAGCGCCTTGATCCGCTCGGTCATGGTGCCGCTGTCCAGCATGGCACCACGGGCCTTCTGGGCGTTCATGATCTTATCCGTCTCCTCGATGAGGGTCGGGATGAAGCGGAGGGCGATGCTCATCATCATGGCAAGCTCGTGCACCGGGAAGTGCAGCCTGCCCAGCGGCTTGAGCAGCTGCTCGATGGCATCCGTCAGCACGATGGGGCTGGTGGTGTAGGTCAGCAGGCTGGTGCCTGCGATGAGGGCCATGACGCGGACGGCCATCAGCACGGCGTAGCGGACGCCCTCGGCGTAGATCTTGAAGATCCAGAACTGCACCAGCGGGTCGCCCTCGCCGGAGACGAAGAAGAGGTTCAGCACAGCCGTAAAAAGGATGATGGGCAGGATGGGCTTCAGGCTCTTCAAGATCAGCTTGAAGGGAATCTTCGCCACGGCATACATCGCCACGAGGAAGAGGATGGACAGCGTCAGACCCAGCGGGTTGGACGCTGCGAACAGCAGGATGATATAAGCGATGGTCAGCACCAGCTTGAGCCGGGGGTCAAATTTGTGCACAAGGCTGCTGCCCGGAAAATGCTGGCCGATGGTGATGTCTCTCAGCATTCGGACACGCCCCCTTTCCGGCTCTGCTCACGGGGCAGGACGAGGCTCTCGCCCGCATCCCGCCGCTGTTTGGCTTCCAGGATCATCTTGACGGCATAGGGCACGGTGTACACGTCCGCCGGGACATCCACGCCCATCTCCCGCAGCTTGAGGAAGATCTTCGTCACCTGCGGAACCGACAGCCCCAGTGCGAGCAGCTCCGGCGCACGGGCGAAGACCTGCTCCACGGTGTCGTACATCGCGATCTTCTTGTTGGACATGACCAGCACCCGGTCGGCATACTTGGCGATGTCCTCCATGCTGTGGGAGACCAGCAGCACGGTGGTGCCGGTCTTCTTGTGGTAGTTCTTGACTTCGGACAGGATCTCGTCCCGGCCTTCGGGGTCCAGACCGGCGGCAGGCTCGTCCAGCACGAGGATGCGGGGCTTCATGGCCATGACGCCCGCCACCGCCACGCGGCGCTTCTGGCCGCCGGACAGTTCAAAGGGGCTACGCTCCAGCAGGGCCTCGTCCAGGCCGACAAAGCTGGCGGCCTCGTGGACGCGGCGGTCGATCTCGGCCTCGTCCAGCCCCATGTTCTTGGGGCCGAAGGCGATGTCCTTGTAGCAGGTCTCCTCGAAGAGCTGATATTCCGGATACTGGAACACCAGCCCCGTCAGGAACCGGAAGTCCCGGATCTTTTCCGGCTCGGCCCACAGGTCACGGCCGTCGATGAAGATCTTGCCGCTGGTGGGCTTGTTCAGGCCGTTCATGTGGGTGATGAGGGTGCTCTTGCCGGAACCGGTGGCACCGATGATGCCGACGAAATCGCCCTCTTCCACCTCGAAGCTCACATCGTCCAGCGCGGTGACGGCGTTGGGCATGCCGGGGTTATATACATAGCTCAGATGTTCGACTTTGATGATGCTTCCCATTGCGTCCGCCCTCCTTTACTGCAGCAGCTCATAGAGAGCCTGTGCGCATTCGCCGGTGTCGATGATGCCTTCCGGCATGGGGATGCCGGCCTTGACCAGCTCGTCCCGCAGTTCCGCCGCCTGGGGCACATCCAGCCGCAGGGCGCGGACCTTCTCGGTCTGGCTGAACACCTCTTTCGGGGTGCCCTCCATCACCACATGGCCCTGGCTCATGACCAGGACGCGGTCGGCCTGCGCGGCCTCTTCCATATAATGGGTGATGGCGACGACCGTGATGCCCAGATCCTTGTTCAGGCGGTGGATGGTCTGCATCACCTGCTCGCGGCCGCGCGGGTCCAGCATGGCGGTGGCTTCGTCGAGGATGAGGCAGTCGGGCCGCATGGCGACGACGCCCGCAATGGCGACGCGCTGCTTCTGGCCGCCGGAAAGGTTGTGCGGGGCGCGCTCGCGGTACTCGTAGATGCCCGCCATCTTCATGGCGTCATCCACGCGGCGGCGCATCTCTTCGGGCGGGACACCGAGGTTCTCCAGCGCAAAGGCAACGTCTTCCTCCACCACGGTGGCCACGATCTGGTTGTCCGGGCTTTGGAACACCATGCCCACCTTCTGGCGGATGTCATAGATCTTCTCTTCGTCTCTGGTGTCCATCCCCTCCACCAGCACGGTGCCGCTTTCGGGCAGGAGGATGGCATTGAAGTGCTTTGCGAGGGTGGATTTGCCGCAGCCGTTCGCACCCAGAACGGCCACGAACTCGCCGCGGCGGACCCCCACCGACACGCCGTTCAGGGCGTAGACCGGCTGCTCCGGGTCGTAGCGGAATTTCAGCGCATTCGCTGTCAGGATCGTTTCTTCCATTTGTGTTTCTCTTTCCGGTGGTGCGCCTTCTCAAAAGGCTGTACCCCATTCGATACGATATCTTTTTTGCAAAAAGGTGAGTCTTCGTACAACCTTTTATTCTTCCCAGATCGCGGTCGCGCCGCAGGGCACGACGCCGCCGGTGGCCGAGACCGGCAGGCCGATCTCATCGCAGCTGGTCTTGCCGCCAAAGCGGGGCACCAGCGTCGTGTGGAGCATATACTCCATGACGGCGGGCGACAGGCCGGTGGTGTAGCTGTTGACGGCAAAGAAGAGCGGCTTGTCGCTCAGCACTTCTTCGCACTGGCTGACGAGGTCGTAGATGCAGTCTTCCAGCTTCCAGATCTCGCCGCCGGGGCCGCGGCCATAACTCGGCGGGTCCATGATGATGCCGTCGTAGGTGTTGCCGCGCCGCTTCTCGCGGGCGACGAACTTGGCGCAGTCGTCCACCAGCCAGCGGATGGGCTTGTCGGCCAGACCGCTGGCGGCGGCGTTGTCCTTGCCCCAGGCCACGATGCCCTTGGAGGCATCCACATGGCAGACGGTGGCCCCCGCCGCCGCACAGGCCAGCGTAGCGCCGCCGGTGTAGCCGAACAGGTTCAGCACTTTGATGGGCCGGCCCGCCGCGCGGATCTTCTTCGCGTACCAGGCCCAGTTGACGGCCTGCTCCGGGAACACGCCCGTGTGCTTGAATCCGGTGGGGCTGACGATGAGGGTCAGCTTGTCTTCCCCCTCGCCGCAGGAGATCTTCCACTTTTCGGGCAGACGGCGGCGGTACTCCCACTCGCCGCCGCCCTGATTGGAGCGGTGGTAGATGGCATCTGCCTTGGCCCAGAGCGGGCTTTTCTGCGGCGTCTTCCAGACCACCTGCGGGTCGGGGCGGACGAGCAGCGTCTCGCCCCAGCGCTCCAGACGGTTGCCGCCGGTGGCATCCAGCAGCTCATAATCTTTCCATGTATCTGCGGGGCGCATAAGCGTCCTCCTTTCCTCTTAAAACAGACTCTGCTGGCCGTTGTCCTCCGGGGAGGCGCTCTCCGGGGCCTTCAGGCCAAGGTGTTCGTAGGCGAGCCGGGTGGCGCAGCGGCCGCGCGGTGTGCGGGTCAGGAACCCCATCTGCATCAGATAGGGCTCACAGAGGTCTTCCAGCGTGACGGCCTCTTCGCCGAGCGCTGCCGCCAGCGTTTCCAGACCCACCGGGCCGCCGTTGTACATCTCGATGATGGCGCGGAGCAGGCTGCGGTCCAGCTCATCCAGACCCAGCGCATCCACATCCATCCGTTTGAGGCTCATCAGGGAAACATCCCGGTCGATGATGCCGTCGCCCAGCACGGTGGCGAAGTCGCGGACGCGCTTGAGGAAGCGGTTCGCCACACGGGGCGTGCCCCGGCTGCACTTGGCCAGCTCGTAGGCACCCTCCGGGGTGATGGGCTGGTCCAGAATGCCCGCCGAGCGCTGGATGATGCGGCTCAGCTCGTCAGGGCTGTACAGCTCCAGCTTGAGCAGCACACCGAAGCGGTCCCGCAGGGGGCCGGTGATCTGGCCTGCACGGGTGGTGGCACCCACCAGCGTGAAGCGGGGCAGGTTGATGCGGATGCTCTGGGCGCTGGGGCCCTTGCCGATCATGATGTCCAGCGCATAGTCTTCCAGCGCCGGATAGAGCACCTCTTCCACCTGCCGGGACAGGCGGTGGATCTCGTCGATGAAGAGCACATCGCCCTCCTGCAGGTTGGTCAGCAGGGCGGCCAGATCGCCGGGCTTCTCGATGGCGGGGCCGCTCGTGATGCGGATCTGGACCCCCATCTCGTTGGCGATGATGCCCGCCAGCGTCGTTTTGCCCAGGCCCGGCGGGCCATAGAGCAGGATGTGATCCATCGGCTCGCCGCGGCGCTTGGCCGCTTCCAGATAGATCTTCAGGTTCTGCTTGACCTTGTCCTGACCGATGTAGTCTTCCAGATGCTGGGGGCGGAGGCTGTTTTCCTCGTTGTCCGCCGTGGTCAGGCCCGGCTGCATCATTTTTGCGCCATAGAGCGCGGTTTCGTCCTGCATGGATTACCTCCTGCCTGCCATGCCCCGCAGGGCCAGCTTGATGATCTCTTCCACGGGCAAGGTGCCGTCGATCTTGGAGACGGCCAGGGCGGCTTCGCTCTGGCTGTAGCCCAGCGACACCAGCGCCGCAATGGCCTGCCCGGCCCCCTGAGCGGCGGGCGTGTCGGCCGCAGCACCGGCCACGTCTTCCAGGTTGATGCCCTCCACGAAGCCCTTGGCCACCTTGTCCTTCAGTTCCAGCACGATGCGCTGGGCCAGTTTGGGGCCGACGCCGGACGCGGCCTTGAACGCCTTGTGGTCGCCCGCCGAGATGGCCAGCGCCACCCGGTCCGGCTCCATGACGCTCAGGATGGCAAGGCCGACCTTGGGGCCGACGCCAGACACCGCCGTCAGCATCTCGAAGCAGGCCTGCTGCTCCTCAGTGGCAAAGCCGTACAGGCTGACGTCGTTCTCGGTCACGCTCATCACGGTGTAGATGGTGGCGTCCTTCCCCACACCGGGCAGCGCACCGGCCACGCTGGCCGGGCACTGGGCAAAGTAGCCCACGCCGCCGCAGCTGAGCACCACGGCGTTCAGCGTCTTTTTGATGATCTTTCCAGTCAGACAGTAAATCATAAAACCTCTCAGTCAGCGCATTCGCGCTGCCAGCTCCCCTGTCAGGGGAGCCTTTGGCAGGTCGGGCAGGCCCGGCAGGCCCGGCAAATGCAGTGCGCTGCCCTCATTCTAAAAGCTTCCGCTTCAGATCGGCCCCACGCCCTGGCGGCGGAACCGGTTGAGCTGGTTGCCGTTGGTGTGGCAGAACGTGATGGCCATCGCCAGAGCATCGGCGGTATCGTCCGGTTTTGGGATCGCAGGCAGATGCAGCAGGATGCGGGTCATCTCCTGCACCTGTTTCTTCACGGCCTTGCCGTAGCCGGTGACGGCCTGTTTCACCTGCATGGGGGTGTACTCGTAGATGGGCAGGCCCGCCTGCGCCGCCGCCAGCAGGATGACGCCGCGCGCCTCGGCCACGCCGATGACGGTGGTCTGGTTGTGCTGGTAGAACAGCTTTTCGATGGCCAGCACCTCCGGCTGTGTCCGCTCGATGACCTCCCGGATGCCGGCATACACCTCATCCAGCCGCCGCTCGAACGGCACCCCGGCATCGGTGCACACCGCGCCGAAATCCACCGGCGCAAACCGGTTGCCTGCATAGTCCACAACGCCCCATCCCACGATGGCATACCCAGGGTCGATGCCCAAAACTCTCATTCTGCGATACCTTTCCTATTATAATCAATCCATTATACCACAATCCATGGGCCAGAGCAACGGAGAACACAACCAGTTTGCGGAAACCTCCACCCAAATCCCAAAAATCATACAAAACCTTCTTTATTTTGTCATAACTGTTCCGTATAATAGAAGATAGGGACTCTTTGAAAACACCCGCCCCAGGCTGTGGGACGATTTTTAAGAACGCTACATGGATACAGGAGGAACACTCATGGCAAACGAAAAGATCCTTGTCGTGGATGACGACGTCAATATCTGCGAGCTGCTGCGGCTCTATCTGACCAAGGAGGGCTATCAGGTCACCATCGCCAACGACGGCGAGGAAGGTCTGGACAAGTTCAATCAGGTCAAGCCGGACATGGTCCTGCTGGATGTGATGATGCCCAGGATGGACGGTCTGGAAGTCTGCCGCCGCATCCGCAAGCTGGGCAATACGCCGGTGATGATGCTCACGGCCAAAGGCGAGACCTTTGACAAGGTGCTGGGCCTGGAACTGGGCGCGGACGACTACATGGTCAAGCCCTTCGATGCAAAAGAAGTCGTGGCCCGCATCAAGGCGGTGCTGCGCCGCTGCCAGACCAGCACGGCGGCTGCCGAGAGCACCGAGGGCGTCATCGAGTTCGACAACCTCCGCTTGGATATGAACAGCTACGAGCTGCGGGTCAAGGGCAAGGTGGTGGAGGCTCCCCCCAAGGAGCTGGAGCTGCTCAACTGCCTGGCCTCCCACCCGAACCGCGTCTACACCCGCGACCAGCTGCTGGACGAGGTGTGGGGCTTTGAATACTACGGCGACAGCCGCACCATCGACGTCCATGTCAAGCGCCTGCGCGAGAAGCTGGCCGGTGCCTCCGATAAGTGGGAACTCAAGACCGTCTGGGGCGTGGGCTATAAGTTCGAGGTGCGTCAGTAATGCGCAAAAGTATTTCCGTCACCTTCTTTTCGGTGGTGGCGACCCTTCTGGTGCTGGGAACGGCGGTGATGGGCTGCTCGGAGTGGGTCCTGTTCAACCGCTACTTTGCGCAGGAGCGGTACGAAGCGCTGGACAGCGTGGCAGAGGTCACCCGGCGGGCGGCAGACTACGTGGTCCAGCAGGCGGCCCTGCCCAAGGGCGAGGAATTGGACGCGCTGAGCACCAAGCTGGAGATCATCGGCGAGAGCGCCGAGGCCTATCTGTTCCTGACCGATGAGGACGGCCATGTCCTCATCACCTCCAACCCGGCGCAGCTGGCGGAGGATGCCGTGCCGCAAGCCCTGATGGCCAGGGTGGGGGATGAGAAGCCCTACCATGTCCTGAGCACGCTGGATGGCGTCCTGACCGAAAAAAGCTACGTTTCCGTGCGGAAAATGATGGACGACAACGGCGTTTGCAGCGGCTATCTCTTCCTGTGCTCGTCCGGTGCACGGCTGACCGATTTCAAGGAGGAGTTCTGGTCGAACTTCTTCTTCTCGGCCTGCATCATGCTGCTCTGCGCCAGTGTGCTGACAAGCGTCCTGATGCGGCGGCTCACCGACCCGCTGCAAAAGATCACCGAGGCCGCGCAGCGGTTCGGCGGCGGGGATCTCTCGGTCCGCGTTGAGGGGGTCGAGGGTGAAGGCGAGGTCGTGGACCTGGCCCACACCTTCAACCAGATGGCCGAAAACATCCAGTCCAACGACAATTCGCGCGGCCAGTTCATGGGCAACATCGCCCACGAGCTGCGCACCCCGATGACCACCATCAAGGGCTTCATCGACGGCATTCTGGACGGCACCATCCCGCCCGACATGCAGAACCACTATTTGCAGCTGGTCAGCGAGGAGACCGGCCGTCTGGCCCGGCTCATCCAGAACATGCTGGACCTGTCCAAGCTGGAAAGCGGCGAGTATCAGGTGAACGCCCGGATGTTCAACATCTGGGAGACCCTGACCGGCGTGGCGCTCTCGGCGGAACAGCGGATCAACGACGGCATGATCGAGCTGGAGGGCCTGACCATGGACGAAAAAGTTCTGGTCTATGCCGACCCCGACCTCATTCATCAGGTGGCGTACAACCTTCTGGACAATGCCATCAAGTTCACCCCGGCGGGCGGGACCATCCGGTTCCACGTCGAGAAGCTGGGCCCGGAGGTGGAGGTCTCCATCTGGAACTCCGGTCAGGGCATCAGCCCGGAGGCGCTGCCCTATGTATTCCAACGCTTCTATAAGGAAGACCGCTCCCGCGGCCTCCACGCCCGCGGCGCAGGCCTGGGCCTGAACATCTGCAAGGTGCTGGTCAACCTGTCCGGCGGCCAGATCCGGGTCGAGAGCCAGCAGGGCGAGTGGTGCCGGTTCGTGTTCACCCTGCCCACCTGCCCGCCCAACCCCGGCGAGATCAAGCGCCTGCCCGACGAAGCGGGCCGTCCAGTGCCGGTGGAAGACCCCGCCAGCATGAAGCCGGTCAACTGAATCCTGCACAGTCAGGTTGTTCCGTAGCGTGGAACGGCTTGGCTGTTTTTTGCATGATGGGGGCCGCAAAAGGGATTTTTGCGACTTTTCCGTGAAAAACACGGCTGCGGATTTGATTTTTTCTGCGTTTTCATGTAAACTAAGAATAGCTATGTCTACCCTGAATTCTGTCCCTGTACGGAGCACAAAAACAGGACGCATGGCAAAACTTTTTGAAAAAATAACGGAGAGTACAAACGAACATGACGATTGTAAGTCCTTCGATCCTTTCAGCCGATTTCACGAAGCTGGGCGCAGACTGCCAGATGGTGCTGGACGCCGGGGCGCAGATGCTGCACTACGATGTGATGGACGGCCATTTCGTGCCCAACATCAGCTTTGGTGTGCCGGTGCTGAAGAGCCTGCACAAGGGGATGCCCGCGGCGTTCTACGATGTGCACCTGATGATCAGCCACCCGCTGGCTTATGCCGAGCCGTTTGCAAAGGCGGGGGCCACGCTGCAGAATTTCCATCTGGAATGTGAGGACGACATCCAGCAGACCATCGACGCCATCAAGACGCAGGGGTGCAAGGTCGGCCTGACCATCAAGCCGGGCACGGCTCCGGAGGCACTGGCCCCGTACCTGGACCAGCTGGACCTTGTTCTGGTCATGAGCGTGGAGCCGGGTTTCGGCGGGCAGAAGTTCATGCCCTCGGCGCTGGAAAAGCTGCGCTGGCTGCGCGAAGAGCGGGCCAGACGGAGCGCCCATTTCCTGCTGGAAGTGGACGGCGGCGTGGACGACGCCACGGCTCCGCTATGCGTGGAGGCTGGTGCGGACATTCTGGTGGCGGGCAGCGCCGTCTTTGGTGCGGCAGACCCGGCAGCGGCTGTGCGCCGTCTGGCTGCGCTGTGAGAGGTGCTGAGCCATGGATGAAACTTTGATCCGGGCGCAGCAGCGGGAACTGACCCGGACGGGCCGCTACTACCGGCATGTCTGCTGGATGGCCGTCCCGCTGCTGTGTATGTCCTGCTACTTCTACGGGCTGCGGCCGCTGCTGCTCTGCAGCGCGGCGGTGATCACCGGCAATCTGTGCGACCGTCTGGTCTCGCTGCTGCGCCGGCGCGTCTACCAGTCCAACGATCTTTCCAGCGAGAGCTTCGCGCTCCTCATCGCGCTGCTCATGCCCGCCACGGTGGACTGGTACGTCCTCATCGCGGCGGTCCTGGCCGGTGTCTTTATCGGCAAGGAGGTCTTCGGCGGCTACGGCAGCTACCCGTTCCACCCGGCGGCGGTGGGCTACGTCATCGCGGCGGTGTCCTGGCCGGAACAGGTGTTCCAATATCCCCAGCCGTATACCGCCATCCCCCTGTGGGATGCGTCGGCTGTGCCGGTGTCGGATACCATCTCCCGGACCCTGCGCAGCGGCGGCATCCTGAACCTCAGCCCGATCTCGCTGGTGCTGGGCGAGTATGCTGCCCCCATGGGCACCGGCGCGGCGCTGGTCATTCTGGCCTGCGGGCTGTTCCTGTGGTATCAGAAGGATACCCGCCTGAGCGCAGCCGTCAGCTTTCTGGTGACGAGTGCCCTCATCGCGTTTCTGTTCCCCCGGCAGGTGGGCCTGCTGGACACTTCCTTTGCGGCCAGCCTGCTCTCCCGTTTGCAGTGTGTGCGGGATGAGCTGCTGACCGGCGCGATGCTGTTCAGCGCGGTCTTCCTGCTGAATGAGCCCTATACCTGTGCCCATCACCGCATCGGCCGTATCCTGTACGGTGTGCTGGTGGGTGCCGCGACCATGGGCTTCCGCTACTTTGGCGTCTACGATACCGGGGTCTGCTTTGCACTGCTCACGGTCAACAGCATTTCCGGCTGGCTGGACCGCACCGAGACCCGCCTGTATCGTCTGCTGGGCTGGAAGGAGGATGCGGAATGAAACGTCACGTTGCAGAAATGATCACCCGCGACCCCGAAAAGTTCGCACACCATGACCGCATCTTCAAAAACAACCCGGTCGTCATGCAGGGCATGGGCCTGGCCCCGCTGGTGGTGCTGGCCACCAGCGGCAGAAACGCCGTGATGCTGGCGGTGGCTGTGGCCCTGCTGCTGACGCCCTCGCGGATGCTGGCCTGCCTGCTCAGCCGTCTGTGCCCCCTGCGGGACGAGCGCCCGGCCCCCGAAGAGCTGGAAAAGAAACTGCTGCCCCGCGCCTTTGTCTACAGCGGCAGCGCCGCCGTGGTGTATTTGGCGGTGTATCCCATCCTGAACGCCCTCTTCGGCACCGATTTGCTGGTGCTGGGCATCTACCTGCCTCTGCTGGTGGTGGAGCCGCTGCTGACCTACCGCTTCGGCCGTGTGCAGGAAACGATGCACAAGGCTGTTTCCAAAGGTCTGCGCATCACGCTGGGCTATGCGCTGATCCTGCTGCTGTTGGGCTGTGTGCGCGAGTGGCTGGCCCTCGGCAGCGTGTTCGGCATCCCGCTCAGCCGCTCCGTCCTGCCCATGGCCGGGATGCCGGCGGGCGGCTTCATCGTGCTGGGCGTGGTGTGCGCCATCTGGCGCGCGCTGGCCCGCAGTCGGCAGAAATACCTGAAAAATGAGGCGCGCGGCTATCTGGCCGTGCATCCGCAGGAGAACCGGAAGGAGGCAGAACAATGAGCGACGTGCTGCACCTGGTAGGCGTCTTCTTCAGCTATGCCGTTCTGGCCATCTTTGCCCAGAACGCCGTCTTCACCCGCAGCCTGGGCGTGTCCCGGCTGGTCCAGCTCGTCGGCGACGAGCGGACGAGCAGCTGGTGGTTTGCCCTGATGCTCTGCATCACGCAGGTGCTGGTGGCTCCGCTGGCCTATTTTGCGGGCAGCTTCATTGCCCCGCTGCCCAACCGCGCCCAGCTGCGCCCGGTGATGTATCTGACCTGCATCGCGGCGGTCTGCCTGTTTGAGCTGCTGGTCCTCAAGCTGGCAAAAGGCCCCCGCAGCGGCCAGCTCATCCGCATCCTGCCCGTGGCCGCCGTCAACAGCGGTGTGCTGGGCACAGTGCTGGTCGAGCGCACCCAGAGCTTCACGCTGGAACAATCCCTCGGCTTCGGCCTGGGCAGCGGCCTGGGCTATCTGCTGGCCGTCATGCTGGTGACGGAAGCACAGAACCGTCTGCGCAGCCGGGCCATCCCGGAGGCATTCCGCGGCCTGCCCGTCACGCTGATCTACATCGGGGTGCTGGCACTGGCCATCTATGGCTTTACCGGCCATTCTGTGATCTTGTAAAAGACCCCAAGGGAGGGTGGTTGATTATGGCAAAATATCCGAAACGCCAGAAGGTCAAGCGCTATCGGCGCAGCTTCTACAGCCGCGAGATGCGGGTAAAAAAGGGGATCGGCATCGCCGTGCTGGTCCTCGTGATGCTGGGCGCGGCCTGGCTGGCAGCTCCCCATGTGCTGGACTGGGCAACGCATACCTGGTACACCGTGGTGCGCAACCGGGACCTTTCCGCCTCCTCCCCCGCCAGCGCGAGCGCATCGTCCGTGGCGGAGAGCCCGGCGTCCTCTGCGGCGAGTGAACCGGCCGCTTCTTCGGAGGTGCAGCCGGAGGTGGTGACGCCCGCTGTGGACGGCACCGCCATCGTGGAGGGCAGCTGGGCCGAGGCCGACATCACGGCCCTGACGGAGGATGCCTCCATCCGCGCTGCGGCGCAGCAGCTGGCCTCGCAGGGCGTGAAATATGCCGTCGTGACCCTGAAGGACGCCACCGGCGTGGTCTACTATGCGTCTCAGGTGCCCGCCGCTGCGGCCAGCCCGGCCAGCGTGACCGTGGACCCGGCCAGGGTGGCCGCCATCTTCCGGGAAGAGGGCCTCATCCCGGTGGCGAAGCTCGCCGCCTTCCGTGACCCGGCCGGTGCCCGCGCCGACCACGCCATGGCCATTGGATATAAGGGGCAGGCTTACCTCTGGCTGGACAACAAGGCGTCTGCCGACGGCAAGCCCTGGCTGAACCCCTATGCGGACGCAGCCGTCCAGTACATCGGCGACCTCATCGACGAGCTGCACACTGCCGGGTTTGAGCAGATGGTGCTGGAGAACGTCCAGTTCCCGGCCTCCACCAGCAGCAAGCAGGACTATGGCACCACCAACGGCGTGAGCCGTGCCGACCAGCTGCGGGCCGATATGGCGGTCTGGGAGCAGCGCTTCGGCAGCCGTGTGACCCTGTGGTACAGCTATACGCTGGCCGAGGTGGCCGACACCTCCAGCACACTGGGCGTCCCGGCCGCACAGCTGGGCGTGAAGAACCTTGTGGTGCGGGTGCCTTCGGCCTCCACCATGACCGCCGAGGAGCGCGCTGCTCTGGTGCAGGCGCAGACCGAAGCGGGCGTCGAGCATGTGGTCGTGCGGGACAATGCGGCCGGATACTACGAATAAAAACTACGGTTTCCTTTCAATAACGCGAGAGGGAGGAATGTGATATGAACAAAACATCGTGCTTTTCTCCGGCACACATCCTGCTCCCGGCGGAGAATATCCCGCTGGAACAGTGGGGCTGCGTGGCCTGCGATCAGTTTACGAGCGACCGCGCCTATTGGGAAAAAGCGGCCCGGACGGCGGCAGGTTCGCCCAGCACCCTGAACCTGGTCCTGCCGGAAGTGTATCTGGAAGAGAGCGGCGTGACCGGCCGCATCCAGAAGATCCATGAGACCATGGACGACTATCTCCGCACAGTGCTGACCCGCGCGGTGGACGGCTTTATTTATGTGGAGCGCACCGAGCAGAGCGGCCGCATCCGGCAGGGGCTGGTGGGGAAGATCGACCTTGAAGCCTACAGCTACGCCGAGGGTGCCCAGCCGGAGGTGCGCCCCAGCGAACACACGGTCGAGAGCCGCATCCCGCCCCGGATGGCCGTCCGGCGCGGGGCCAGCCTGGAAACGCCCCACGTCATGATGCTGGCCGACGACCCGGACTGCACCCTCATCGAGCCCATCGGGGCGAAGAAAGACGCGCTGCGCAAGGTCTACGAAGGCGAACTGATGCTGGGCGGCGGGCACATCGCGGGCTGGGCCGTGGAAGACCCGGCTCTGCTGGCCCAGATCGATGCGGCCCTGCAGGGGCTGGGCCGTCAGGAAGTCTTTGATGCCCGGTATCCGCAGGCCAGGGGCGCAGCCCCGCTGACGCTGGCCGTGGGCGATGGCAACCACTCGCTGGCATCGGCCAAGGCCTACTGGGAGGAGCTGAAGCAGACCCTGCCCCCGGAGCAGCAGGCAGACCACCCGGCCCGCTGGTGCTTGGCCGAGGTGTGCAACGTCCACTCGCCCGCCATCGAGATCGAGCCGATCCACCGGGTGCTGTTCAACGTGGACTGCGGCGCGGTGCTGCTGGCCCTCATCGCGTGGAGCGACTCCCACAATGCAGGCATCTGCTTCGGCGATGCCCGGCAGCAGTCCTTCACGCTGGCAGGCCCCCACGTCGCCAATGTGCTCAGCTTCGAGCATCCCGTGGCCCCGCTGACCGTCGGCACCATCGACGCCTTCATCGAATACTTTATGGCCCGCCACATTGAGGCCCGCGTGGATTACGTCCACGATGAGCCTGCGGTCCGCGCTTTGTGCAAGCAGGGCGGCGTGGCCTTCCTGCTGCCGCCGTTCGACAAGAGCGACCTGTTCAAGGGCGTCGTGATGGGCGGTGTGCTGCCCCGCAAGACCTTCAGCATGGGCCATGCGGAGGAAAAACGGTATTACATCGAGTGCCGGAAAATCAAAGAGTAACAGAATGAAATGCAAAGGCCTCCCCGGCAGGGCGAGGCGGAAGCATTTCATGGACAATAGGAGAACCATGACTTTTAACGAACTGAATCTGTCCGTCCCGCTGCTGCGTGCCGTTGCGGAGGCGGGCTACGAATCCCCCTCGCCCATTCAGGCATCGGCCATCCCGCCGGTGCTGGCCGGGAGGGATTTGATGGGCTGCGCCCAGACGGGCACCGGCAAGACCGCAGCCTTTGCGCTGCCCATGCTGGACCGCCTGACGGCGGCCCCGGCCAAAAAGAAAGGGGCCGTCCGTGCCCTGATCCTGACCCCCACCCGCGAGCTGGCGCTGCAGATCGGCGAGAGCTTTGAGCTGTACGGCAAGTATCTGAACCAGCGCAGCACCGTGATCTTTGGCGGCGTGGGCCAGGCCCCGCAGGTCGCAGCCCTCAAGAAGGGCGTCGATATCCTCATCGCCTGCCCCGGCCGCCTGAACGACCTGGTGGGGCAGGGCCTCATCGACCTCTCCCACATCGAGATCTTCGTGCTGGACGAGGCCGACCGGATGCTGGATATGGGCTTTGTGCACGACGTGAAAAAGGTCATCGCCAAGCTGCCCGCCCAGCGCCAGAACCTGATGTTCAGCGCTACCATGCCCAAGGAGATCGAGCAGCTGGCGGCTGGCATCCTGCACGACCCCGCCTTCGTCAAGGTGGACCCGGTGTCCAGCACCGTGGACCGCATCGACCAGAGCCTGTATTTCGTCGAGAAAGGCAACAAAAAGTTCCTGCTGCCCTGGCTCATCCAGAATCTGAAACCGCCGGTGCAGAACGCGCTGGTCTTCAGCCGCACCAAGCACGGCGCGGATAAGATCGCCAAAGACCTGAACAAGCAGGGCATCCCGGCAGCGGCCATCCATGGCAACAAGAGCCAGTCCGCCCGCGTGGCGGCGCTGGAGGGCTTCAAGGCCGGAAATACCAAAGTGCTGGTGGCTACCGATATCGCCGCGCGCGGCATCGACATCAGCGAGCTGTCCCATGTCTTCAACTACGACCTGCCCGAAGTGCCGGAAACGTACGTTCACCGCATCGGCCGCACGGCCCGCGCCGGTGCCGACGGCACGGCCGTCAGCTTCTGCGCCCCGGAGGAGCAGGAGTATCTGGCCGGAATCGAAAAGCTGAACCGCCGGAAGATCCCGGTGGTGTCCGGCCACCCGTGGGACGGTGTGCCCGCCCCGGCCAAAAAGGAGCCGCCTGTGCGGGGCAAAAAGCCCAAAGCGGAGGCCGAAGCGCCTGCCGCCCAGCCGGAAAAGCCCGCCAAAGCGGCAAAACCGGCCCGGCCCAAAAAAGAAAAAACGGCTGCTGCCAAGGCAGAGCCGATGAAATCTCAACCGAAAGAGGAACCATCCATGGATGAAAACCAGAAGCGCACCCCCGGCGGGCGCAGCGAAAACCGCCGCTCCAACAACAGCCGCCCCCGCCGTGAGGGCAGTAATGCCGCCCCGAACCGCGGCAGCAACGCCCAGCCCAAGTTCGACCCCCACTTTGTGAGCGCCCCGGAAGCGACGCCGCTGCGCCCGGCCAAAAGGCCCAATGTGCCCGCAGCCCAGCCGCAAAAACGGCAGCCCCGGTCGGCAGCGCCAAAGGCGAGAACATCCAGAGCGCCCCGAACAGCCAGAGCCGCCGCAATGCCCAGCCGGGCAGCGCCAGCCGCCCGGCTCGCGGGGGCCGCACCGAGCGGACGGAGCGCCCGGCCCGCCCGGCACAGAACGCCGCAGGCAGTGCCGGCACCGGAAAGGGCCGCACAGAGCGCAGCAATGCGGGTCAGCCCGCCCGCGCACCCCGTGCCCCGAAGCAGGAGGCCTCCCGCAGCCGCAGCCGGAACAGTGCGCCCAGCCGGGACGAAGATCCGGGTCTGGTTCTCATCAGCCGCCGCCCGCCGCAGCAGAAGTTCACCAACTTCGAAGAGTATATGAACGCCCACGGCGGCGCAACGGCTCCCATCGAGGATCACAGCGATGAAGTCTGAGCCATGGCAGTGCCCGCTGTGCGGCGGGCCGCTGACCGGGGAGCAGGATCTGAAATGCCCCTCCGGCCACTGCTTTGACCGCGCCAGAGAGGGCTACTGGCACCTGCTGCCAGTGCAGAGCATGCGCACCAAGGCCCCCGGTGACAGCAAAGAGATGGTCGCCGCCCGCCGCGCCTTTCTGAATGCCGGATACTACGGCATCTTCGGGCAGGCGGTGGGGGAGCTGTGTCTGGAATACGGTCTCCCGGCCGGGCCGGAGGCCCCGCTGCACCTGCTGGATGCAGGCTGCGGCGAGGGCTGGTACGACCGCTGCATCGCCCGGCAGTTTGATGCGGCCGGGCGGCCGCTGGAGCTGGCGGGGTTCGACATCGCCAAACCGGCAGTCCGGCTGGCGGCGAAGGCGCTGCCCACGGCCCGCTATGCAGTGGCATCCAGCTTTGCCCAACCGGTCCGCACCGGATGGGCCGACCTGTTGCTGAACTGCTTCTCGCCCTTTGCGCGGGAGGAGTTTTTGCGGGTCCTGCGCCCCGGCGGGCGGATGCTCTACGTCGTGCCCGGCGCGGAGCATCTGTACCAGATGAAGGCCGTCCTCTACGAGACGCCCTACAAAAACCCGGTGCAGCAGGTGGCGTATGAAGGCTTCCGCCCCATCGGGGAGCGGGAAGTCTCCGGGACCATCACGGTGCCCGCCGCCCAGCTGGAAGCGCTCTTCGCCATGACGCCCTACTACTGGAAAACGCCCCGCGACGGCGCGGCCCGTCTGGCCGCCCTGCCGGAGCTGACCACCGATATCGCGTTCCGCTTCCTCGTATTTGAAAAAGAGCAATAAACGACCCGCCCCCGGTGCTGCGCAGATGTGCGGCACCGGGGGCGGGCTTTTGTGTAGAGACCTGTGGAGAGGTAGGGGAAAGACTTAATTCTTCTTCTCCCCCTTGGGCAGCAGACCGGCGCGGTCGAGGGCCGGGCGCAGGGCAAGGTAGAGCAGGACGACGCAGACGGTGGAAGCCACGCTGTTCACGAAGGTGACACCGCCGGCGATCTTGGTCAGGGCCTGGGCTACGGTGTACTCCTGACCGAAAATGTAAACGTTGCGGAAGTAGCCGAGGAACGGGTCGGTGAAGACGTTCAGCAGCAGGCCGGAACCGGCAGCCACGATGACCTTGACCAGATAGCCGGAGCTGTGGCGGTCGAGGTCGCGGAGCTTGAACACCTTGTGAGCCACCGCGCCGCAGGTGATGCCGATGAGGAACTTCAGCACGAAGGTGGTGACGGCATAGCCCGGATCACCGGCCAGGATGTCGGCCAGAGCCAGACCGATGGCACCGGCCAGACCGCCGGACACGCCGTCCAGCAGCAGGGCAGTCAGCGCGGTGAAGGTGTTGCCCAGATGGAACGAGGAGCCGCCGTAGAACGGCACCCGGAAGAACAGATAGGCCACCAGGCTCAGCGCGGCCATGACGCCGGTGAGCGCCAGCTCGTGGACGGTAAAGGTGCGCTTGTACAGCACACTTGCAAAGACAATGACAATGACAACGACTGCCAGCAGCAGCCACATTGCGGTGGTTGACATGATGATTCCCTCCAATTTTCACAAAGACCTGCCGGGAGACCGGAATGTTCCAATTTACCCATAAAACTACTTGACATTTGGGTGTACAGCGGGTATGCTCCTATTATACGCAAAACTGGCCCCGTGAAAATACCCAGAATATAGTTTTTTTATGGGGTCAGTTTGAGGGAATGCCCAAAAAGAGGAGGGGTTTTGTGTTCCATTTGACGACAGCACTGGATGCGGCCTCGGCGGTGCCGCTGTACGAGCAGCTCTATGAGAGCCTGGCCGAGGAGATGCGCACCGGGGCCATCCCGGCGGGCACCCGGATGCCCGGCAAGCGGCGGCTGGCGGCGGAACTGTCCGTCTCGGTGAACACCGTGGATGCAGCTTACCAGCTGCTCGCGGCGGAAGGATATCTGGAATCGCGGGAGCGCAGCGGCTTTTATGTACAGGAATATCTGGCCCTGCCCATCCGCCCGGCCGCGCCGCCGCCCGCCGCACTCCTGCCCCAGCCGGAGGCGGGACCGCCGGTGCAGCCGGTGCGGTATGACCTCTCCACGCGGGGGGTGGACCCGGCTCTCTTCCCGTTCCGCACCTGGGCACGGCTCCAGAAGGAGCTGCTCTACTCCTCGCCCGAACTGTTGACCCACGGCGACGCGCAGGGGGACATCGAGCTGCGGCAGGCGCTGGCGGATTATCTGGAAGAATACCGGGGCGTGCAGTGCCGGGCGGAGCAGGTCGTCGTGGGGGCGGGTCTGGAATATCTGCTGGGCCTGCTGGCCCCGCTGCTGCCCGGCCCGGCGGCGGTGGAGAACCCCGGCTATCCCCGCGCCCGGCGGGTGCTGGAGAACAACGGCGTCTCCTGCTGCTGCCTGCCTGTGGATGCGGACGGCCTATCCATCGAGGCGCTGTCCCGCTCCGGCGCGGCGGTCTGTTATGTGACCCCCAGCCACCAGTTCCCCACCGGGGCCACCATGCCCGCCGGACGTCGGGCTGAGTTGCTCCACTGGGCCTCCCGCAGGCCGGGGGAGCGCTACATCATCGAGGACGACTACGACTCCGAGTTCCGTTTCGACACCCGCCCGCTGCCCAGCCTGCAGGGCATGGCAGGGGCCGACGGCCCGGTGGTCTACCTTTCCACCTGCTCCCGCAGTCTGGCCCCCAGCATCCGCATCGCCTATATGGTGCTCCCAATCCAGCTGCTCCCGGCGTGGCGGGCAGCGTACCGGCTCTATTCCAGCCCGGTCAGCCGGTTCGAGCAGCAGACGCTGGCCCGGTTCATCAACGAGGGATATTTCACCCGGCATCTGGCGCGGGAGCGGGTGGCCTACAAGGCCCGGCGGGATGCGCTGGTCCGGGCGCTGAACGCGGCCTTCGCGCCGGGAGAGCTTCGTTTTTCCGGCCTGCACACCGGTCTGCATCTGCTGGCGGCGCTCCGGGATGCCCCGCCGGATGCGGCACTCCGGGCCGCTGCCGAGGCCGAGGGCGTCCGGCTGAGCCTACTGAGCGACTACGACCTGACCGGCAGCGCCCGCGGCCTTGCGGGCACACTGGTGCTGGGCTACGGCTCGCTGGCGGACGACGCCTGCCCCTCGGTGGGGGAGACGTTGAGGAAGGTCTGCACCGCTGCGCGAGACGCCTCGGTGACGGTGTAAGTGCCCGCCTTGCGGTCCCACGCACCGGGCAGGGCATCCGACTGGAACACCGCCGCGCGGTTTACGAGAAATTCGAGGATGTCGCCCAGCAGGGTGTAGTCCTGGGCTGCAAAGTCGGTCAGCAGGGCGGAACTCTGGCTGCGCAGGGCCTCCGGCAGGGTGGAGGGCAGCAGCTCGAAGTTCTGGCGGAAAAAGGCGTCCCACACGGCGGCGCGGGCTGCGGCCCGGCGGCTGGGCGGTAAAAGGCCGTCGGCGTCCAGCCCAGTCAGAAGATCCGATGCTTCCCGTGCGCGGAAGGTCTGGACGCTGGGGCTCTGGCCGAGGGCGTCCAGCTCTTCGGCGGTCAGTGCGCCCGAAAGGCTGACCCGCACGGCCCCATACCGCGCAGCCAGCGTTTCCAGCACGGCGGGCGAGAGGGCCAGATACAGGGTATCCTCCGGCAGGGCCAGCGTTTCCAGCAGGGCCTGACGGCACCGCGCCGGGCCGGCTGCTGCATAGCACTGGGCCAGCGAGGCTTCGCCGCCGCCGAACGGCACCGTCAGCTGCCCCGGCACCGCCAGCAGATGGGCGGCGTTCTGGGGCGCGTTCAGGTAGAACAGCACAAAGCCGGGCTGCTCCCCGGCGGTGCAGAGCAGCAGCGTCATCCGGTCGTCGGCTTTGGGCAGGTCGATGGGTACGCCCCGCTGCGGCTCGGCGGTCTGCATCAGCCATTGCTGGCGCAGCATCTGCCGGGTGAGCAGGACAGTGCCGCCCACCAGCGGCAGCAGCACCAGAAGCGCCGCCCCCAGTGCGGCCCAGAACGGCTTCCATCCGCCTTTGTGCATTCCTGACTCCTCCTTTGCCGGTGTTACGGAAAGGATGGCCCCGCCGCCTGCGGATTATACAAAAAACGCGGGCTGTGCGGAAAAGTCATACGAAAATAAAATTCATCCACTTTGCATCAAAGATGAAACCTCCGAATAAATTGAAACTAAAAGCTTGCCAGCGGCGGGAAACTATGATACAGTTCTTCTATCACGCACAGACGAACGGAACTGTGCATCACACGGGAACAGAATGAGGGGAAACGGCGGAGCCGCCGTCTGTTGCGCACAAAGGGGTGTGTCTGTCAGCAGCAGGAGACTCCTGTGCGGGAAGCTGCGTTTTGCGGGCAGAGCCTTTGGCGTTCTGTCCGCTTTTTGTTTTGCAGAGGGGGAACGATCATGTTAGAGACCATTACGAGCGTGAATGGAGTTGTCAACGGCATCGTCTGGGGGCCGGTGGGGCTGGCGCTGCTGTTCGGCACCGGCTTTGTGATGTCGGTGCGCACCGGTTTTTTCCAGTTCGGGCATTTCCGGTACTGGCTGCGGAACACCATCGGTGCCATCTTCACCGACCGGGACATCACGGCCCATACCGAAAAGAACGATAAGGCCATCAGCCAGTTCCAGAGCCTGTGCACCGCGCTGGCGGCGACCATCGGCACCGGCAACATCGTGGGCGTGGCAACGGCCATCCTCAGCGGCGGGCCGGGTGCCATCTTCTGGATGTGGGCCATGGCCATTCTGGGCATGATGACCAACTACTCGGAAAACGTTCTGGGCATCTTTTACCGCCGCAAAAACGCCGACGGCGAATGGTCCGGCGGCGCGATGTACTACCTGGCCGACGGTCTGGGCAGCAAGAAGGGCTGCAAAAAGCTGGGCCGGGTGCTGGCGGTGCTGTTCGCCTGCTTCTGTGTGCTGGCCTCCTTTGGCATCGGCAACATGAGCCAGATCAACTCCATTGCAGGCAACATGAATGCGGCCTTCCAGGTGCCGAATCTCCTCACCGGCATCCTGCTGGCGGTGCTGTCCGCACTGGTCATCCTGGGCGGCTTGAAGCGGGTGGCGGCCGTGACGGAAAAGGTCGTTCCGCTGATGGCGCTGTTCTACATCCTGGGTGCGCTGACGGTCGTGCTGACCCATGTCACGGCGATCCCGGCTGCGTTCGCGGCCATCTTCAAAGGCGCTTTCGCCATGCAGGCGGCGGGCGGCGGTGTGCTGGGCTACGGTGTGTCCCGCGCCATCACCTGGGGCTTCAAGCGCGGCGCATTTTCCAACGAGGCGGGCCTCGGCTCGTCGGTCATGGTGCACGCGTCCTCCAACGTCAAGGAGCCAGTGCAGCAGGGCATGTGGGGCATTTTTGAGGTCTTTGCCGATACCATCGTGGTCTGCACTCTGACGGCGCTGGTCATCCTGACGTCCGGTTTCGTGGACCTGAACACCGGCCGGATGCTCACCGAGGTGCAGGGCTCTGCGCTGGTGGGCGAAGCCTTCTCCACCGTGTTCGGCAGTTTTGGCCCCAAGTTCATCGCGGTGTCCATCCTGCTGTTCGCCTATTCCACGGTGCTGGGCTGGAGCCACTACGGTACCAAAGCCTTTGAATATTTGTTCGGCACCAAGGCCAGCATGGGCTATCAGGTGGTCTTCGTGGCCATGGTGCTGGTGGGTGCGACGATGAAGCTCGACCTTGCGTGGGACCTGTCCGATACCTTCAACGGTCTGATGATGCTGCCGAACCTGATCGGTGTGCTGAGCCTGTCGGGAACGGTCGCGGCCATCACCCGGAACTATGTGGACCGCAAGTTCCACGGCAAGCAGGTCGAACCCATGTGGTCGGCCTTTGCGGAGTACCAGAAGGAGGAAGAAGCGGAGGAAGCCCCGCTGGACAAAGCCGCAAACGAATAAAGAACGCAAAAAGACCCGGCCCTCTCCGGCAGATGTGCAGGAGAGGGCCGGGTCTTGTCATCTCTTTTTGTGCGGGCGGCGCAGGGTGCGCACGGCGTCCCGCCCGGCGGTGATGCCGCTGCCGAAGGCCCAGTGCAGGTTGAAGCCGCCGCACATCCCGGCGCAGTCCAGCGTTTCGCCCACGAAGTACAGCCCCGGACAGCCCTTGAACTGGAAGCTGGGCTCCAGCTCGGTCAGGCTCAGGCCGCCGCCGGTGGTCTGGGCCTGTTTCCAGCCGCAGGGGGTCAGGTCTTCGAAGAGCCAGTGCTTGGCCGTGTTGGCCAGCACCTGCCAGGCGGCATCGGGCAGGGTGTCCAGCGGTGTGTCCGGCAGGCGGGCCGCTGCCCAGAGGGCGCGGCCCAGTTTGGGGTTGAGCAGCCCCGTCCAGAAATCGGCGGGCGTCCGGCCCGGCAGCAGGGGCACCCGCGCAGCGAACAGGGCCGTCAGCGCGGCCTCGTCCAGCGCGGGGAAGAGGTCCAGCTCCACAGCGGGGCGCTTCGGGCCGCGCCGGGGGGCCAGCAGGCCGGACAGCTGCATGATGCAGATGCCGGACAGGCCGTAGTCGGTGAACTGCACTTCGCCCGTCTCCTCGGCCAGCAGGGTGTGGCGGTCCAGGTCGAGCAGCGCGGCGCGGGCCTTGACCCGGATGCCGGCCAGCGCTTTGTTGGGCCGGGCCGTCTGCAAGGCGGTCAGGCAGGGGTAGAGCGGTTCCAGCTTTCCGCCGCACTGGGCGGCAAAGCGGGTGCCAAAGCCATCGGTGCCGAACTGCGGGCCTGCATTGCCGCCCATGGCGCAGATGACGGCATCGGCATGGAGCGTCTCGTTGCTGCGCTCGGCACTGTCGAAGAGGACGGCGTAGCCGTTCCGGTTCTGGCTCAGGGTGTTGACGGTGCAGCCGGTGCGCACCTCCACCCCCAGCCGGGCCATGTGGCCCTCCAGCAGGGCGAGAACGTCCGCCGCCTGATTGGAATATGGGTAGACCCGCCCGGCTTCGTCGGTGCGGGTGTAAAGCCCCAGCGCCCGGAACCATTCCAGCGGCGCGGCGGTGTTCACGGTATTCAGCAGCGGGGCCAGCGCCTTTGGGTCTGCGGTGAAATAGCACGCCGGCGCGATGCCGGTGTTGCTGAGGTTGCACCGTCCGTTGCCGGTGGCCAGCAGCTTTTTGCCGCAGCGGGGGTTGCGGTCCAGCACGGTGACGCGCACTGCCCCGGCGGGGGCCGCCTGTGCTGCGGCCAGCGCCGCCGCCATCCCGGCCGCACCGCCGCCTAAGATCACGATCTGTTGCATGAAACGATCCTTTCTGAAAAGAGAAAAAGCCGCCGGAACCCTCCCGTGCGGCGCAGGGCCTGAAGAACAGACCCAGTATAGCATAAACCGGAAAAAACGGCCAGAGTTCAAACGTAAAAAACTACGGAAGAGCATTGACAGAAGAGGAAGAATATGGTAAGTTTGAAATGATGCAGCAAAGATGCGGCTAAGAAATTTTAACTTCTCTCGAAAAAATTCGGGGGTACGATGAACATGTCATGGAATCATAGGGTGGGGAGAAGCAGACGGCGAGCCGCTGCGCTTACGCTCCTGGTGGTGGTGTGCCTTTTCAACATTGTGGGCTATCTGGTATATGTGCAGCGCCAGTTCTATCGGGAGAGCACCCAAAACCTGCTGGAGACCTACGAGCAGGTGAACAAGACGTTTACCATGTTTGCGCAGCGCAACTGGAACGTGCTGAGCGAGTGGGGCAGCAGCTTGCAGGAGGAGGCAGACGAAACGGCCATCCGGGCCAGTCTGCGCCACTTCAACCGCGAAAAAACGACCTGGCGGTACAGTGAGCTGTACCTGTTCAACGAGTCCAACCAGTATCTGAAAGCCACCGGAGAGAGCGGAGAGGCGCAGGAACTGTGGGGCGCGTTTGCGGCGACGTATGCGACCGGCCGGTCCAGCGTGAGCAGCTATGTCATAGGCACGGGTGAGCGCCGGGTCGTGTTCACCGTGCCCATCCGGCCGGTCGAGGTCTCCGGTGTGACCTACACCTGCATTGCCGTCAGCTACAACAATGCAACGCTGGAAGAGATGATCGGCGGCCATGCCTACAACGGCCAGAGCGACTGCTACATCATCTACCCGGACGGCAGCGTGATGCTGTCCGAGGAGCCGAAGAGTGAGATCGAATCCTGGATGACGAACCTGTTCGATTTTCTGGAGAAAAATGCCAAGGTCGATGCCGACAGCTTTGCCGCCATGCGGGAGAACGTTCGCAGCGGCGGCAGCGGCAGCACCGGGTATCGGTACGGCGGCAAGGGATATTATCTGGTCTATCAGCCGGTGGGCTTTCAGGACCTGACCATCGTGGGCATCGTGGAGCGCGATGTCGTCGATGCCGGGATGCGGAAGATCCAGAAGGTCACCATCCTGCTGCTGCTTTTTTTGATGGGCAGCGTGGCCGTGGCGATGGTGCGGTCGGTCAAGCTGGATGCGGCGCTGGAAATGGAAGAAAAAGAAAACGCCCTCCGCACCGAAGCGCTGGAACGCCGGAAACTGGAGGGGCTGGCCAACACCGACGGCCTGACCGGCCTGTTCAACGAGCGGTGCTTCAACAGCACCCTGAAGCAGAAGGAAGAGGCGCGCCAGCCCTTTGCTCTGTTCTATCTGGATCTGGACCGGTTCAAGCCGGTCAACGACACCTACGGCCACGATGTGGGCGACCAGCTGCTCCGGGCCGTGGCCGACCGGCTGCGGAGCTGTGTGCGGAGCAGCGACTTTGCGTTCCGCATCGGCGGCGATGAGTTTGCCCTGATCGTGAACGGCGAAGTCGATGCAGACGGGTGCGCCCAGCGAATCGAGACCATCAAATCGGTCATCCGGCAGCCCTATGTGCTGGACGGCCGGACCCTCTGCATTGGCACCAGCTGCGGTTCGGCCTGCTACCCGGCCGACCGGGCCGTCGTCCGCGACATCCGCATCCTGGCAGACCACCGGATGTATGAGGACAAGCAAAAACAGGGCAGCTTCCGCAGGCAGAGCTTCGCGCTTGAATAATTCTCCTTTCTCTACCACAAAATAACCACAGGAAACGAAATCTGGGAACCAAGGAAACGTGGGACCGAGAAAGGGAGAATGTGTTATGAAAGCAACCGGGATCGTCCGCCGCATTGATGAGCTGGGGAGGGTCGTCATCCCCAAGGAGATCCGCCGCACCCAGCGCATCCGCCGGGGAGACCCGCTGGAGATCTTCACGACCGGCGACGGCGAGGTCATCTTCAAGAAGTATTCGCCGGTGGGGGAGTTGAGCAGCGTGACGACGCAGTATGTGGACGCGCTGAGCAAGAGCTTCGCACTGACGGCCTTCGTCTGTGACCGGGACCGCATCCTGGCGGCGTCCGGTGCCGGGCGGCGGGACCTTGTGGACCGCAGCGTCAGCCAGCCGCTGGAAAAGCTGATGGACAGCCGGAAGCTCTACGCCAGCGGCGGCGACCCGGAAAAGGCCCTCCTGCCCTGCGAGGGGGCGCAGCGCGTTCTGCTCTGCGTCTGCCCCATCATCGCGGCGGGGGATGTGACCGGTGCCGTGGGCCTTCTGACCGAGGACCGGGCGGCACAGCCGGATGCTGCGCAGGAGAAGGCCGCAGCTGTGGCGGCGGCGTTTCTGGCAAAGCAGATGGAAGAGTGAATACCTTATAATAGAAACAAACGGCCTGCGCCTCGGCGTGGGCCGTTTTCTTATGACCAATTTGTGAATCTTTCAAAACTTTTCTGCGAACCTATTGACAGCGCGGAAAAATTGGATATAATGGTCTTAGCACTCAGGAAGACAGAGTGCTAAAGAACGAAAAGCAAACGAAGGAGGCAGGCGCTATGACGATGGATGCACGCAAGCAGCGAGTCTTGCAGGCGATCGTGGCGCTGTATGGTCTCGAAGGGGAGCCTGTGGGCAGCAGTGTGCTGGCGAACTACTTTGACATGGCAGTTTCCAGTGCGACGCTGCGCAACGAGATGGCGGCGCTGACCAAGCTGGGCCTGCTGGAGCAGCCCCACACCAGCGCGGGCCGTGTGCCCAGTGCCAAGGGCTACCGTTATTATCTGGACAATCTGCTGACGGACGACCAGCCGCTGGACCGCGTGACCCGCGCACGGGTGGACGCCGTGTTCGCCAGCCTGGACCACGAGCCTGAAAAGCTCGCCCAGGGTGCCGCACGGGCGCTGGCTCAGATCAGCGGCTGCACCGCAGCCATCAGCACCCCCTGTGCCGAGGACCTCTGCATCGCCCATTATGAGGTGGTGCAGGTGGGCCGCAGCGCGGCGGCAGTGCTGGCGGTGACGACGGCCGGCTACGTCCGGACCCGCGTGGCGCGGGTGCGCACCGGCCTCTCGCGTGAGGATGCTGCGGCGCTGGCCGCCCTGCTCAACCGGAACCTGACATTCGTGGCTCCCATGGATCTTTCGCCCCGGCTCCTTGCAGAGCTGTGCGGCCAGATCAGCCCGGAGCTGGTGCCGGTGGTGTCGGCGGCAGCGGCCATCCTGCAGGATTCCACCAAACCGCATGTCTATCTGGGCGGCGAGCAGTACCTGCTCGACTGGCCCCAGCTGGAAGGCAAGGTCGGTTCCATCCTCAGCCTGCTGAGCGATGAGGAAGCGGCCGCCCGGCTCATCGCCCCGCCCACAGAGCAGAGCGAGAGCATCCTGCTGGGCGAGGACATTGAGCCGCAGATCCCCGGCCTGTGCATCGTCAGCGACCGTTATCTGGTCGGCGGCGGGCTGTGGGGCTCGGTGGCACTCATCGGGCCGACCCGGATGCCCTTCCCAAAGCTGATGCCTCTGCTCCACACCTTTGCCGACCAGCTCGGCGAGGGTATGAGCGGCAAACGAAAAGATACCCCGCAGGCAGCCGCACCCCGGCGGACTGTGATCTATAAGGAGGACCTGGAATGAGCGAAGAAACCAAGAAGACCCCGCAGGCGGAACCCGCCGCAGAGCCAAAGACCGCTGAGCAGGCCGCACCCGAAGCAGCCGCTGAACAGGCTGCACCCGCATCCGAGACAGCGGAACCCAAGGATGCGAAGAAGGACGGCTGGTTCAAGAAGAACCGCGACCTGGAAGCTGCAAAGGCAAAGCTGGAAGCAGCCGAGCAGGAAGCGGCCCAGACCAAAGAAAAGCTGCTGCGGATGGCTGCCGAGTACGACAACTACCGCAAGCGCACCGCCCGCGAAGCTGACCAGAAGTTCAACGATGGCATCTCCTTTGCGGTCAACCAGATCATCCCCATCCTTGATACGCTGGAGATGGCGGCCAACGCCCCCACCACCGACGAGAATTACAAAAAGGGTGTGACCATGACGCTGGATAAGGCGGCCAAGGCACTGGATGCCCTCCATGTGGAGGAGATCGAATCCCTGGGCAAGCCGTTCGACCCCAATTTCATGAACGCCGTGCAGCAGGTCCCCGCCGAAGAGGGCCAGGAGAGCGGCACGGTGGTCACCGTCTACCAGAAGGGCTACAAGCTGGGCGACAAGATCGTCCGCCATGCGACCGTTGTGGTGGCCGAGTAACTTCGCAAAGACCCGCAAGGGTTTTCAAATAAACATCCGCTTATCCACTTTGAGCATCATATAAACAAATACGTTCTGATTTGAGAGGAGCTTTCATTATGAGTAAGATCATTGGTATCGACCTTGGCACCACCAACAGCTGTGTGGCTGTTATGGAGGGCGGCGAACCCGTCGTCATCGCAAACTCTGAGGGTGCCCGCACCACCCCGTCCGTTGTCGGCTTCACCAAGACCGGCG
>OLGH01000631.1_pt1 | contig 41394 bp, 49 predicted proteins | sample 1604851 | NCBI WGS metagenome assembly OLGH01 (sample SAMEA3888894, study PRJEB22519) | human gut metagenome | biome: human gut; feature: human-associated habitat; material: faeces | place: Denmark | collected 2010 | reverse complement strand
AGAGGGGAACTTTCCTCAGAAAGTTTCCCTCTTCCCTCCCCCGGTTCGCACAACCTCCTAACCATCTCTAACCACCCGAGGAAACAATGCATCTCGTCTGCTTTGGAGACTCGATCTGCTACGGTTACGGCGCACGCCCCGGCGAGGGCTGGGTCGCGCAGATGACGCGTATGCTGGCAACCCTGCGCGAACCGGTTGCGGTGACCAACGCCGGGGTCAGCGGCGACACCACGGAAGACGGCCTGCGCCGTATGCAGTGGGACGTGGAGCGCCACCACCCCAACGCCGTCTTCGTCCAGTTCGGCCTCAACGACGCCAGCTTCTGGTATACGTCCGTGGGTCGGCCTCTGGTCGGCTTCAGAACCTACCTCGCCAACATGGGCGAAATCATCCAGCGCTCGTTCCGCAGCGGGGCGCATACCGTCTTTCTGGCCACCAACCACAGGCCTGCGGAAGCGCCGGACATCCCTGGAGCCGAACTCTACCGCCGCACCGTCCGGGAATACAACGAAGGGCTGCGGGCTACCTTTTCAGGGATGAAAGGCATCGTGCTCATCGACATGGAACGGCTTATCCTTGACCAATTCCCGAACCCGGATACAATCCTCTCACCGGACGGCGTCCATCTGAACCGGACCGGAAACGACTTTTATTTCATGGCGATCGGCAGGCGCATAGCCCGCAGCCTCGCCGGATAACAGGTTGACCGTATGCCTCCCAAGAAAACCAACGCCGCCCGCCTCCTCGACGAGCTGGGCATCGGCTACGAACTGCATGAAGCCCCCTACGACGAGGCCGACCTCTCCGCCACGGCAATGGCCCGCTCACTCGGCGTGCCTGTGGAGGAGGTCTTCAAAACGCTGGTCGTCCGGGGCGACAAGACCGGGGTGCTCGAAGTCTGCGTCCCCGGGGCCGCAGAGCTGAACCTCAAGGAACTCGCCGCCGTTTCCGGCAACAAGCACGTGGAGATGGTCCCGCTCAAGGAAGTCCAGCCCCTCACCGGCTATATCCGGGGCGGCTGTTCGCCGCTGGCCGGGAAAAAGCATTATCCCGTCTTCGTGGACGAAAGCGCCATCCTCCATGAGCGCATCTATGTCAGCGCCGGGCATCGCGGGGTACAGCTCCGCCTTGCCCCCGACGACCTTCTTCGTGCGGTTGAAGGGACCTACGCCGCCATCGCCCGCTATTGACAGTCCCCGGTTTGTCTGCAACAGGAAACGAGGCACGTTTGAACGCGCCCCCAACCGCTCACGCATTCCCGCCGCCCGCCGGCGAATCCTCCCGGACGGGGAGGGAGAGGAGATTTTGATGATTCCTGTCGATAAACAGATGCAATTGATCAAACGCGGCATCACCAATCTGATTGATGAAGGCGAACTGCGCAAAAAACTGGAACGGGGCAAGCCCCTTACCGTCAAGGCCGGTTTCGACCCCACCGCGCCGGATCTCCATCTGGGCCACACCGTCCTCATCCACAAGCTCCGCCATTTTCAGGAACTGGGCCACAGGGTCGTCTTCCTCATCGGCGACTTCACCGGCCGCATCGGGGACCCCTCCGGCCGTTCCGCCACCCGTCCGCCTCTGACCACCGAACAGGTCATCGCCAACGCCGAAACCTATAAGGAACAGGTCTTCAAAATCCTCGATCCCGAAAAGACGGTCGTGGAATTCAACTCCCGCTGGCTCAACGACTTCACCGCCGCCGACTTCATCCGCCTGGGCTCGCGCTACACGCTGGCCCGCATGATGGAGCGCGACGACTTCGCCAAGCGTTACCGTGAAAACACGCCCATCGCCCTGCACGAGCTCCTCTATCCCCTCATGCAGGGGTATGACTCCGTGGCGCTCAAGGCCGACGTCGAAATGGGCGGCACCGACCAGACCTTCAACCTGCTGGTCGGGCGCACCCTCATGGGCCAGTACGACCTCGAGCCGCAGTGCATCCTGACCGTGCCGCTGCTGGAAGGTCTGGACGGCGTGCGCAAAATGTCCAAATCCTACGGCAACTACATCGGCATCAACGAACCCGCCGCCGACCAGTTCGGCAAGGCGATGTCCGTTTCCGACGATCTCATGTGGCGTTATTACGAACTCATCTCCAGCAAGTCGCTGGACGAGATCGCCGCGCTCAAGAAGGACGTCGAAGAAGGCCGCCTGCATCCCAAGAAAGCCAAGGAAGCGCTGGCGTACGAAATCGTGGCCCGCTACCACGGCGAGGAGCAGGCACAGGAAGCCTTGCAGGGCTTCAACTCGGTCTTTGCGGACGGCGGCATACCGGACGACGCCCCGGAATTCGCCTGTGAACACGGCGAAGCAAGCAAACCTCCGGTTTTCCTGACTGATTCCGGCCTTGCCGCCTCGCGCGGCGAAGCCAAGCGCCTCATCAAGCAGGGCTCGCTCTCGCTTGACGGCGAACGCTGTGATGACGCCGAAACCCCGCTGGAACCGGGTTCCTACGTGGTGAAGCTCGGCAAAAAGCGCTTCCTGCGCCTGACGGTACGGTAATACATGCTCGACATTGACCTTGCGGTCTCCATAAAACGCTTGTCGGTGGCGTTCGTGCCGCTGATGCTCGGGATCATCCTGCATGAGGTCGCCCACGGCTGGGCGGCCCTCAAGCGGGGTGACCCCACAGCCGCCATGCTCGGGCGGCTGACGCTCAACCCGGTGCCTCACATCGACCCCATGGGCTTGTTCGTCTTCGTGCTGACCAGCCTGACCGGCCCCTTCGTCTTCGGCTGGGCCAAACCGGTGCCCATCAATCCCCGGAATTTCCGGAACATCGTGAAAGACACCATGCTGGTGTCCTTTGCGGGGCCCGCCACCAACTTCCTGCTGTCGATCGGGTTCGCCGTGCTCCTGCGCCTGCTCATCGAATTCTTCCCGCTCGGCGAGTGGCAGGGCAACACCGTGTGGGATTTCTTCTTCCTCATGTTCCAGACCGGCGTAGTCGTGAATATCGGCCTCGGCTGGCTGAACCTGATGCCCATCCCGCCCCTTGACGGCAGCAAAATCCTCTGGGGCGTCCTGCCGCCGAAGCTCGGATTCCAGTACATGCAGCTTGAGCGCTACGGTTTTCTGGTGCTCATCCTGCTGCTCATGACCGGGGCGCTCGGGTACGTTCTCTACCCGCTGATACAGTTCTCCGTGAACACGGTTTTCTCGCTGATTGTACTGAGTTGACAGGAACTAACCGGAGAGGGGCCTTTGAAAAGAGGCTCCTTTCTGCTTTTGATGGGCAAGAAACGTTTCGCCCGGAACAGGCAATGCGGCTTTGGGAAAAACGGAAAACATCCCGTGGAACCGAAAGAGCCGCCGCTTCCGGAAAACGCCTTTCGCGCCGACACAAGGACGAACAATGGATATGCTGAAACATCCCGGCATGGCCGATATGCCCGAGTTGCTGGAAAAACTGGATGCCCTGCGCGGGGAAGGCAAAAAAATCGTTTTCACCAACGGGTGTTACGACATCCTGCATCCGGGGCATGTGGATCTGCTGGAACGCTGCAAGGCGCAGGGCGATGTGCTGGTGCTCGGGCTGAACAGCGACGAATCGGTCAAACGGCAGGGCAAGGGCGACGACCGGCCCGTCAATCCGTATCCTGTGCGGGCCTTTGTGCTGGCGCATCTGGAAAGCGTGGATTTCGTGGTCCGGTTCGACGAGGATACGCCCGCGAAGCTCATCGAGGCCGTACAGCCAGACGTGCTGGTCAAAGGCGGGGACTGGTCCGTGGATCGCATCGTAGGCCGGGAATCGGTGCAACGGCGCGGCGGTGAAGTCATAAGCCTCCCCTTGCTGCAAGGCTATTCGACCACGGCGCTCATCGAAAAAATCCGCCGCACCGCTCCCGGCAGCCGCTGATTTTCCTTTTTCCTCCGAGACAGGCAGCGTATGAAAAAAGGCTTGTTCCACGCTCTGACGGCGGCCGCGTACCCATTTGGCGCATATGTCCTGCTTCCCGCAATAACGCGGGGCGTCGGCACGGTAGGCGACCCGATGGGCAGAGGCCTCTCCCGAGGTTTCGCGGCCCTTTTCTTCATGGGGTTCTGGACGCTGTGTGTCCTCATTGTCAGCCTGACCGGCTCAAAGGCACAATATGGGGAATGCCTTACATCGGTTGTGGTCAACGCCTTCGCCATTGTGCTCACCACTCTGCTCTGTCAGCTCATTTAAGACCGTCCTCTCAAAGGCGCAGCAATGAAACCTCTCTTCTACCTCCTGACGGCGGCGGCACATCCCTTCGGCCTTTACGTCGTGGTCCCCCTGTACATGGAACACTGCTACGTTGTCACGGGCAGCGATGGCGCGGGCCGGGCCATGGCCGCCGGCTTTGCCGAACTGTTCGCCATAGCCTTGTGGACCCTCGGCGTGGTGATCGTCAGCCTGCTTGTTTCACGTCTCCACTATAAGGAATGGCTCCCGACCATCGGCATCAACACGATCATCATCCTGATCTATCTCCGCTTGCTGCTCGGGCTCTAGCAGATCTCAAACGGTCCGGGCTTCAGCGGAACAGGCAATATCATAGCCGCCGCACAGAGTAGGCCCGGACTCCGCCATCAAAAAATCGTTGAAAAAAGCGCAAGGAGAAGAGACAAGGTTACGAGGGTTGAACTGGCCTCGTGGCACCTTGGCTTTCCCTCAAGCATGGCAGGCGGGGCAGACCCCAAACAGGAAACACTCGTGATCCTCCACGAGGAACCCTGAGGGAGCGGCCTCCCGCTCGTTCAGGGCACAGCCGGGCAGATCATACACCCGGTTGCAGACCCGGCAGTGGAAATGATGGTGATGCCCCTTTCCCGTGCGTTCGTAGAGCGTGCCGAGGGACGGATGGCACACCTGTTTGAGCCAGCCGTTTTCCAACAGCAGCTTCACATTGCGGTATACGGTAGCCTGATTGAGCGATTCCACCGCCATCCGCCCGGTTTCCAATATTTCCTCAATGCCGAGCGGGCGATCCAGTTGGCAAAAAACCTGTTCGATCGCCGCCCGTTGTGATGTCTTCCGTTTCATTCCCAAACCTCATATGCGTATCAGCCTCTGTATTGCACGCATTCCCGCAATCCGCAAACCTCTTGACACCTCATGCGGCAAGCAGTAATTGCAAATGCCTTCGCAATAGCAATAAGCCGTCCGCGCTTTTCCCGCAAGGAGTCCCTATGCGTAACACCACCGCCGGAATCGTATTCCTCATGATCCTCACACTGATGTGCGGTGCCGCCCTCGCTCAGACCAGGGTGCTCGCCACCACTTTCCCCGTCTACCAGATCATCCGTAACATCACGCAAAACGTGCCGGATGTGGAGGTGCAGCTCATGCTCCCCGCGCAGGCCGGATGCCCCCACGATTACGCCCTCACGCCGCAGGACATGAGCAAGCTCGCACAGGCCGACATCCTCGTACTCAATGGGCTCGGCCTTGAAGCCTTCCTCGGTTCCCCTTCGGCACGCGCCCAAAAGGAACTTCATGCCATCGACAGCTCCAAGGGCATCTCCGGGCTGCTCCCGTATACGGACGCGGAAGCGGCGCACGAGGAGCATGAGGGGCACCATCATGGGGGGATGAACCCTCACCTGTTCGCCAGCCCGCGCATGGCCGCGCAGATGACCCGTTCCATCGCGGGGCAGCTTGCCGATCTCGATCCCGCCAACGCCGCAACATACTGGGCCAATGCCGAGAACTACGCCCGGACGCTCGACGCGCTGGCGGACGAATTCGCCGCGCTCGGCGGCAAACTGAAAAACAGCCGCATCATCACGCAGCACGGAGTATTCGATTACCTGGCGCGCGACATGGGGCTTGATGTGGTCGCGGTCATTCAGGCCGACGACACGCAGGCGCCGTCCGCCTCCGAGATGATGAAGCTGATCAAGGCGATCCGCAGCCAGCATGTCGGAGCCATCTTCACGGAACCGCAGTATCCGGACAAGGTCGCCGCCACCCTGTCCCGTGAAACCGGGGTCGCCACGGCAAAGCTGGACCCCGTCGCAACGGGTCCGGCCATCGCACCGCTGGACTATTACGAAAAAACCATGCGCGCCAACCTGCACACGCTGGAGAGCACCCTTGGAACCAACTAACGCCGTCGTCTTCCGCGACGTATCCGTGCGCCGGAGCGGGCTCGCCATCCTTGAGCACGTCAACGCCACGGTCCCGCAGGGAAGCTGCACCGTCATCGTGGGCCCCAACGGCGCGGGCAAGACCACGCTCATCCTCGCCCTCATCGGCGAGATGCGCCACGACGGGGACATCGACGTCATGACGGGACGGAGCGGAAAACCCTTGCGGCTCGGCTATGTGCCGCAGCGCATCAGCATTGATCGGGGGATGCCGCTCACGGTCGTGGAATTCCTCGTCATGGGCATCCAGAAGCGCCCGCTCTGGCTCGGCATCCGGCCCTCGCTGAAGGCGCATTCGCTGGAGCTCCTTTCAATGGTCAAGGCGGAACACCTCGCTGCCCGGCGGCTTGGCGATTTGTCCGGCGGCGAAATGCAGCGCGTCCTGCTGGCGCTTGCCCTGCAACAGGAACCGGAACTGCTCGTGCTCGACGAGCCCTCGGCCGGGGTGGATTTTCAGGGAGAGCATCTGTTCTGCGAACTGCTGGACGAACTGCGCGCCGCCAAGGGATTCACGCAGCTTATGGTCAGCCATGATCTCGGCATGGTCTTCCACCACGCCACGCACGTCATCTGCCTCAAGCGGCATGTCTTCGCGGAAGGCACGCCCGACGAGGTGCTGACGCAAGAAAACCTCATGGCCCTGTTCGGTATGCACATGGGCCTCATCAATCCCCATGCCCCCACCGCGGACCAGCCAAAGGACCACCATGCTTGATCTCGAGCCGCTCTACCGCCTCGTGTCCCTGCTCCCCTTCGAGTGCCTGCAGGCCGGGTTCATGCAGCAGGCACTCGTCGCCCTGATCCTGCTCGCGCCGATGGCGGCGACCATGGGCGTGCAGGTCGTCAGCTTCCGCATGGCCTTCTTTTCCGACGCCATCAGCCATTCAGCCTTCGCGGGCGTGGCGCTCGGCCTGATCTTTTCCATCAACCCGCATGTCGCCATGCCGGTTTTCGGCATCCTCGTCGGGCTCGGCATCATGGCCGTACAGCGGAACAGTGCCCTCTCCTCGGATACGATCATCGGCGTATTCTTCTCGGCGGTCATGGCTTTCGGCCTCGCCGTGGTCAGCCGGGACAACGCCGTGGCCCGGGATCTGCAGCAGTTCCTGTACGGCGACATCCTGACCATCACGGAAACCGATATCCGCTGGCTCATCGGCCTGTTCTTCGCGCTGGCGGCCTTTCAGATATGGGGCTACAACCGCCTGTTGTACATCGGCCTAAACTCCGTGGTCGCCAAAGCCCACCGCATCAACGTCTTTTTCTGGCAATACCTTTTCGCCGGGCTGCTCGCGCTTGTCGTGATGTTCTCCGTCTGGGCCGTGGGCGTCCTTTTGGTGACGGCGCTGCTCATCGTGCCCGCCGCCACGGCCCGCAACCTCGCCCGCACGGCCGGGGGCATGTTTTGGTGGTCGATCCTCGTCAGCGTCACTTCCGCCGTGGCCGGACTGGTGCTCTCCGCACAGGAATGGGCCGGGACAGCCACCGGAGCGACCGTTGTCCTCGTCTCCTGCGGCTGGTTCCTGCTGAGCGCCGTTCTCGCCGCCATACGGGGAGAGGGACGGCGCCAGTAACGCTTTCGTGAAAGCGCGTGCGACACGCCGGAAATCTTTTTGCCTCGCCAGCAACGCGGCTTGCCTCCAATACAAAAGCGCCCTCTTCCGGATCACGGAACAGGGCGCTTTTTTTGACGCTCCGGATGGGAACGTACCTTTCACCGGCGGCCGCCAAGCTAGCCGGAGGAAGTTCGGGGGCCGTCCCCCTGTTTCTCAATCGTATCGAAACGCCTTCAGTACAATCCCATCCAGTCGAACGTCGCTGGGAAAAGCCAGGGGCACCTTCCTTTTCAGGGAGATTCCCCCGATCATTACTTTCTGTTGATCATGTGCTCGGGGGCGAGGATGTCGTCGAGCTTCTCGCGGCTGAGGAGGTTGCGGGCAAGCACGATGTCGATCACCGAGCCGCCGGTTTCGAGGGCTTCCTTGGCGATGGACGCAGAGGTTTCATAGCCAAGATAAGGATTCAAGGCCGTGATGATGCCGATGCTGTTCTCGACCATGCTGCGGCAGCGTTCCTTGTTCGCCGTAATGCCGCTCACGCAGCGATCCTGCAACGTCCGCATGGCCTGGCGCAGACGGTGGATGCCGTTCGACAGCGAGAAGGCGATGATCGGCTCCATGACGTTCAGCTCAAGCTGCCCTGCTTCCGCCGCCATCGTGATGGTCACGTCCTTGCCGATGATGTCGAAAGCCACCTGCGAGACCACTTCGGGGATGACCGGGTTGACCTTGCCAGGCATGATCGAGGAACCGGGCTGCAACCGGGGCAGGTTGATCTCATTGATGCCCGTGCGCGGGCCGGAGGACAGCAGACGCAGGTCATTGCAGATCTTGGACAGCTTGACCGCGATGCGCTTGAGCACGCCGGAGGTCTGCACATAGGCCCCGGTGTCCCACGTCGCTTCGATGAGGTTGGTGGACAGTACCACCGGAATGCCGCTGACTTCGGCGAGGGCCTTCGAGGCGACTTCTGCGTAGCCCTTGGGCGCGTTGATGCTTGTCCCAATGGCGGTCGCGCCCAGATTAACCTCAAGCAGGAGCTTGCGGGATTCCTCGACGCGCAGGATGTCCTCGCCGATGGTCGTCGCGTACGCGCCGAATTCCTGACCGAGCGTCATGGGCACCGCGTCCTGCAACTGTGTGCGGCCCATCTTGATGACGTCCGAAAACTCTTCGGACTTGGCCGCGAATCCCTGCTGGAGATAGGCCATATCGCCGGTCAGCTGGCCGAGCATGGTATACAGGGCGATGCGCAGGGCCGTGGGATAAATGTCGTTGGTGGACTGCGAGCAGTTCACATGGTTGTTGGGGTGGCAATATTCGTATTCGCCCTTCTTGTGGCCCAACAGCTCAAGGGCGCGGTTGGCGATGACCTCGTTGGCGTTCATGTTGGTCGAAGTTCCCGCGCCGCCCTGAATGCAGTCCACGGGGAACTGATCGTGCAGCTTGCCCTCGATGATCTCGTCGCAAGCCGCGCAAATGGCGTCCCCGATCTCGCGGGGCAGCACGCCGAACTGCATGTTCGCAATGGCCGAGGCCTTCTTGACCAGACCGAGCGCCTTGATAAGTTCCGGGAAGCTGGCGATGCTCACGCCGGAAATCGGGAAGTTCTCGACGGCCCGGTAGGTCTGGATTCCATAATATGTATCGGAAGGGATGCGCATTTCACCCAAAAAATCATGTTCGAGACGAGGCATGGACGTTTCTCCTGTTTGGTGCGAATACTGAACGTGCTGTGACTATAAGAAACACCCAGCGGAACTGGCAATTGCCGATTTCGTATCGCGTCATGATCAAAATGCATGGAGCCCCCCGTGGACCAGAAACTCCTTGAAGATTTCCTCAGCCTGTGCCGCCACAGAAGCTTTTCACATGCGGCGCAGGAGCGCAACGTCACCCAGCCCGCCTTCAGCCGCCGCATCCGGGCACTGGAGGAGTGGCTCGGCGTGGTCCTGTTCGACCGGACGGCCCTCCCCGTCCGCCTCACGGCGCAGGGCGAACAGTTCCTGCCCGTGGCCCGCGACATCGTGGACCGCATGGCCGAAGCCCGGCGGGAGTTCGCGGCCGGGAACCGTTCCGACGGCATCGTCCGCCTCATCAGCCTGCCTACCCTCTCCATCAACGTGCTCCCGGATCTTCTCTTCCGGGTGCGGCAGACGTGCGATCAGCTCCGCTTTGTGGTCAATCCCTTTCCTCAAAGCGTGGAAGAGCATTTCTGCGCCCTGATGGAACATCAGGTGGACATGCTGCTCACCTACAGGCTGGACGAGTATGAATCGGACAGCGAATTCCTGTCGCACATCGAATCCGCCACCGTCGGCCGGGAACGCTTCCTCCCCGTCGTGGGGAGCGCCCTTGCGGAACGCCTTCCGAGCGCCTCCCCCCTGCCCTACCTTTCCTACAGCAATTTCTCCTTCGCCAACCGGATCATCCTTCCGCTTTACGAAAAGACGCCCTGCGAACTCCAGTCCGTCTATGAGAGCAGCCTGAGCGAGGGCATCGTCAAAATGCTGGAAAAAGGCATCGGCATGGCATGGGTTCCGGAAACGCTGGTGAGCGAGCAATTGAAGCGGGGCACCATCCGCCGCATATGGGAAGACCGCCCGGATCTCAGCGTGGAAGTGGACATCAAGCTCTATCGCAACAAAACCGTCCACCGCGCCGCCATCGAAACCTTCTGGAAAGCGATCCTCCCATAAGCATCCATCCCAACGCCAGGCGTAAGACCATAAAAAAGCCGGGACCGTCATAAACGGCCCCGGCTTTTCATATCAGGTTAGGGGAGGGAGTGCCTAACCCAGTTCAACAGCAGACTTGGCGTCGTCCTCTTCGAAGACCTCTTCTTCAGCGGCCTTCGGGGTAAAAAGCAGCGGACGGTCAGCCGTTCCGAGGAGCATATACTGCATACTCGTTTCGGGGATGGAACGCAGTATGGAAGCACGGCTAAAGTAGAAGCAGGCACCGATGGCTACCCATGCGAGCAGCATAATCCACGATTCGACCCCAATGGCGGCCGGAGAGCCGGGCACAGCCAGCATGAGGAAGCAGGCGATGGAGGTCAGCGCACCGACCACGGCCACGGACTTGCTCCACCACGGGGTCTGGTCCGCGAAGCGAGAGGCGTACTTGTAAACAACGAGGCAGGTGGAAAGGTAGGCGAGCGCGGTGCCCATAGCGGACATGTCGACGATCCAGTTGAGGGCGGAGCGGCCGAAGAAAGGCGCGATAAGGGTCAGGCCGAGGGTAAACAGCACGGCGTTGGTCGGGGTGCCATACTTGGGGTGCACCTTCAGGAACCAAGGATGCAGGAACTTGCCGCGGCCCATGCTGAACAGCAGGCGCGTGGTGGCCATGAAGAAGCCGTTCATGCCGGTCAGGATGCCCGCGAGAACAGGGATGGCGAGAATCATGCCGCCGAAGCGTCCGAAGGCCATGTCAGCCACAGCGCCGGTAGCCCAGGTGTGGTTCTGGCCGAGCAGGTCGGTGTAGGGAATGATGATGGCCACAGAAATCAGGACCAAGGCATACAGCGTCGCACCGCATATGATGGAGTTCAGCATCAGGCGGCGGGACTTTTCAGGCGGAAAGTCGAATTCTTCAGCGGTCTGGGGAATGGTATCGAAGCCGACGAACAACCAGGGGGTGATCGCCACGATGGAGATGACGCAAGCCCACGGCGAACGGCCTTCTGCGAACAGGGGGAACAGGTTGTCGAGCGACGCGGTGGACGTGGAGAAGGAACCCACCGTCAGAATGAGCACACCGGCCACCAGCGCAAAGGCAAGGATGAGCTGGATGCTGCTGGCGAAGTCCATGCCGCGGAAGTTCATGTACCCGAAGAACAGGAAGGCGCAGGTCATCATGGCCAGTTCACCGGCGTACACGTCCCAACCGGCTACGCTGTACAGATACCCCACGTCGAACACACCCGGCAGCAAGGCGCGGCTGAGAAGGGCCAGCGCGGTGCCGTTGGCGGCGATAACGCAGAGATAGCCAAGGATGAGGGCCCATCCGCAAATAAAGGCCCATGCTTTGCCGAAACCGACGTAGGCATAGGTAAACGCGCCGCCGGCCACGGGATAGGCCTTGACGAGGATGCTATAAGCAAGGGCGACGAAACACAGGAGGCCGCCGCCGACAATGAAAGCCAACACACTACCGATAGGCCCAGCCTCAGGGAGGAAGCGCGCCCCGGGAAGGACGAAGCAGCCCCAACCGATGATGGCGCCCACGGCAAGAGCCCAAACTTCAGCCGGGCTCATCGTTTTCTTCAGTTCTTCACGTCCGCTTTCAACATGTTCGTTGCTCATGACCAAAAGTCCCTCTTTGTCTTCGCGTTTCAAGAGTGGTTTCTTCACGCTCTTTTTCGTTCACCGCCGCATCCCGGCTTTGAACGAAAAAGGACGCATCATCCAAAAACTCTATTGGAACGTCGGGATTGTTCCCGAAGGCACTAACTCTTTAGCAAGTGCCGAGCCAAAATACCTGAACAGGCATTGCAAAGAGGCTTTTATTCGTATTAATCGACTGTAATAATAAATAATATTTTTTCTGTTTTTAAAATAATCCACCACTAAGTTCTTTTCCTCACAACGAGACACGAATGTCCCGCAAAAAATACGTTTTCCTGTATTTTATGTATTTTTAGCACGTTAACTAGAACTACCCTCATGGGGCATTTTTGTCCCACGGGACATTTTTGTCCCGTCGAGAGCCTCCTCTTTTGGAGTACGCCTTATTCGTATAGGTTGATTCATCAAACAGCCTCAATATGTTGAGGCCGTCTGAGAAAAAACCGTCTCCCTCTCGCCCCCACTCGGAACGGGAATAAGGCAAAACACACGTGAAAAACACAACTTCTTGGCAATCCGGAGCAAACACGGTATGAATCTCTAAAGGAACCGGAAGAAGTGATTTTTCTGTCAAACCAGACCGCTTCCATACATTTCGCCAATCCCCCCGCTTTTTTTTGCGACCATCATTATAAGGATAGAGTCATGCGGCGCAGTACGCTGTCCGGACTATTCGGCTTTTTTGCACTTCTCCTCGCCCTGACGGCGGATCTCTCCGCCGCTTACCAGGAACCTCCGTTCAAACTCGAAACGGGCTGGCTTCCCGAGCATGAGACGTTCCTCATCTGGTACGCCAAACAAAAGGGCTGGGACAAGCAGGAAGGGCTCGACATCGTCCTCAACAGGTTCGACTCGGGCAAAGATCTGATCGGCAATGCGGACAAGTGGGTCATCGGAGCTTGCGGCGCGTTCCCCATCCTGACCAGCCCCTATCCTGAACAATTCACGATCATCGGCGTCGGCAATGACGAATCTCTGGCCAATGCGGTCATGGTCCGGCCCGACAGCCCGCTTTTGGATACCAAAGGCGCCAACAAGGGATATCCGAACCTCTACGGCAAAGCCGACGACGTAAGGGGCAAAACCATCATTTGCCCCGCCTCGTCATCGGCCCAATATCTCCTTACCAAATGGCTTGCCGCCTACGGCCTGACGACTGAGGACGTGCGGATCCAAAATACGGATGCCGTACCGGGACTTCAGGCTTTCTTTGAGGGGGAAGGCGACGCCATCGTGCTGTGGGCCCCCTACAGTTACACCGGAGACGAACATGGGCTTAAAGTCGCGGCCACATCGCGCTCCGTCAACGCCCCGCAATCCGTACTGCTCATGGCGGACAAAGATTTTGCCGCTGCCCACCCCAGTCAGGTGGCTTCCTTCCTGCGGGTCTACCTCCGGGCCGTCCGCATGATGCGCGAGGAATCCGTGGCAACCCTTGCGGAAGACTACAAAACATTCTTCAAAGAATGGGCGGGCAAGACAATGTCCGATGCCGAAGTCATCAAGGATATCACCATCCACCAGGTCTTCCTGCTTGAGGATCAACTCCGGATGTTCAACGCCGAACATTCCCGCAGCGACATGCAGGATTGGCTCGCCTCCATTATCCGCTTTCACGCGGGGGACGCCTATTCCCGAGACAAAACGGAGGAACTGCTCGGCCTCGTCACAGGAGCCTTTCTTGAAAAAGTGGAGCGCCCTATCCCCGAGTACCGCTAACCCCGCGCCACCCCAACGAGCCCTTCCCTTTCCGTTGTCCATTCGGGGCAACGCTATATGGAAAAGCCGCGCATCAGAGCCGCTTTCCATTCATGTCTCTGGTCTCGGGCCGCTGTTCCCGTGCAACACCAGAGAGGCCCTCCTTTCTCCCGAAGAGCAACCGCCCCACAGGAACCAAAACGTTTCCCCTATCCTTATAAAAAAACGGCCCGATCCATTTCTACTGGATCAGGCCGTTTTCTTCTTTTTTCTGTACGGCAACGAACGGCAGCCGAAGTCCTGCCCTCCTCTCCCCACTTTTCCCCTCAACCCTCCGGCAGGCTCAACAGACGAAGGAACTCCTGCCGTACAGCCTCCCCGCCAGTCGAAAGCCTCAGGAAAGGAGGGGGCCGGGGGAGGAAACGCCTTCTTCAAAAGGGGCTTCCTCCCCCGGTTTCATTGCTCCACCTCACTTCCACACGCCACCTGCCCAGCCCCTACGCGGCGCAGGCAAACGATATACTCCTGATTTCCCTTGGGCCCCTTGACGGCGGCAGGCACGACGCCGAGGCACTCAAGGCCGAGACGCTCCTGGCAAAACAGCAGCACTTTATCCACCGCCTGCTGGCGTAAGGCGGGATCACGCACCACCCCCTTGTCCGTCTGATGCGGCCCAAGCTCAAACTGCGGCTTGACCAGCGCCGCCACCAAACCGCCTTCCTTGAGCCAGCGCACGCAGGGCGGCAGGATCAGCGTCAGGGAAATGAAAGAGACATCGGCGACGATGATGTCCACCGGCTCGGGAATCAACTCTTCGGGAGCTGTGCGTAAATTCGTCCCTTCCATGCTGATGACCCGCGGATCGCGGCGCATACGCTCATGGAGCTGCTCCTTGCCCACGTCCACCGCATACACCTTCGCCGCGCCGTGCTGCAGCAGGCAGTCCGTAAACCCGCCCGTGGAAGCCCCGGCGTCCAGACAGACGAACCCGGTCACATCCAGCTTGAAATGCTCTATGGCGGTCAGCAACTTATACGCGCCACGGCTGACGTACTTCTCGATGCCGACCAGTGCGAAGGCCGTATCCAGCGGATATTTGTGACCGGGCTTATCCACTTTTTGCCGCACGCCGGAAACATCTTCCAGCGCCACTTTGCCCGCCATGATCAGGCGTTTCGCCATTTCGCGGCTTTCCGCCAAACCTTGCGCAAAAACCAACTCGTCCGCACGTTCCTTACCCTGCGCCATACTGCCCCCGCTTCCGAAAAAATCGCCGCGATACCGCGGCACCGCGCTAGAGTTAGCAAAATCCAGCCACGATGCAACCCACTGCACTCGCTCCGCACAAGATTCCCGCTTGAAAGACACGGCGTCCTTTGTCATGCTGCCGTCTCACCCGTTCCCTTTGCCTGTGTATGGCACAGCGGATACAACGGATTTCAGAGGATCACTATGAACAAACAAAACCATCACGCCGCCATCTTCGATCTTGACGGAACCTTGCTGGACACGCTCGACGATCTTGCCAATGCCGCCAATGCCGCACTGCATTCAGCAGGTTACCCGCAACATCCCGTCGCCGCCTACCGTCAGTTCGTCGGCAACGGCCTGCGTATGCTCGTCCGCCGGGCCCTGCCCGAAGGGGAAGCGGATCGCATCGGGCCTACGGGTTTCGAAGCACTTGTGGAACGCACGGGCGCCAACTATGCCAGAGACTGGGCCGTAAAGACGCGGCCCTACCCGCATGTCCCCGAACTCTTGCAGGAACTCCAAAGGCGCGGCATCCCCTTGGCCGTCGTGACGAACAAGCCGCACGAATGGACGCTCCACATGCTCAAGCACTACTTTCCCGAGAGTCCTTTCCTGTTCATTCAGGGGGCTATGCCGAACCTGCCCCATAAGCCCGATCCCACCGGAGCCCTCAACGCGGCCCGGCATCTCGACAGTATCCCCAACGAAACAGTCTTTGTCGGAGACAGCAATGTGGACATGCTGACAGCCCACAATGCCGGAATGACTGCGGTCGGCGTGGACTGGGGGTTTCGGGGAGCCCAAGAACTGAAAGAAAGCGGCGCGGACAAAATCCTATATGATCCGCTGGAACTTCTTCCTTTTTTCGAGAAGTACGCATCCTAGCCTGTCAGGGATAAATACATTTCGTGGACCGGAAGCCAAAGGGAGAGCAGCCTCGTCTGTTGACTCCTCACCCTGATACAAGTATTCTATACAGCTCATGCCCGGATGGCGGAACTGGCAGACGCAAGGGACTTAAAATCCCTGGACCGCAAGGTTGTGCGGGTTCAATCCCCGCTCTGGGCACCAAACAAGAATCTCACAAAGCCCCGTAAAGCCTAAAAAGCCTTACGGGGCTTTAGGTTATCCAATATTCATGCTCTTAGATAGTCTCATTTGACCTATGGACATACCGCAATTTAGACGGTATTTTTCACGGTATCAGGCGGCGAGATAGTACCGTTGCCGGAAAAATACCGTAGGGAGGAATACCGTGCCGTTGTCAGATGTTTACCTGCGAAAGCTCAAAAAGGGGGACAAGGCGAAACACCATGACGAGGGCGGCCTGTACCTCTTCCTTTCGCCAGCAGGCGGGAAGCTCTGGCGCATGGATTACACTTTTGAGGGGAAGCGCAAGACGTTGAGCGTGGGAAAATATCCGGCTGTAGGCTTGAAGGAGGCACGAGCACGCCGCGACGCTGCAAAGACGATGATTGCAACCGGGATAGACCCTAGCGCGGAAAAGAAACGGGTAAAGGTTCAAGCCGCCATTGAAGAGCGAGAACAGGCTTTGACGTTTGAGGCCGTCGCACGCGACTGGTTCAGCAAAAAACGCACGGCATGGACGGAAGGCCACCAGAAGAAAATCCTTTCCCGGCTTGAGAACCAGCTTTTCCCCTATATAGGGAACAAACAAATTTCCACCTTAGACGCTGGTGACTATCTCGCGGTCGTGCAAAAGGCGGAAAAACGCGGGGCCATTGATACGGCGCACCGTCTTGCACAACTTTGTGGACAGGTGACGCGCTTTGCTCGCGTTGCTGGGATAGTTAAGCATGATGCAGCGGTGGGGCTGGTTGAAGCTTTGGCCCACGTTCAGACGACACATTACGCCGCCATAACCTCCCCCACCGAAATGGGATACCTGCTGCGGGCCATTGATGCCTATCAGGGGGAACCTGCTATATGCCACGCCCTAAGGATTCTCCCTTACGTTTTCGTCCGCTCTGGGGAATTGCGGGGCATGACGTGGGAAGAGGTAAACCTTGAGATCGGGGAATGGGTTATCCCTGCCGGACGCATGAAGATGCGGCGCCCGCACGTCGTTCCGCTGGCCCGGCAAGTGGTGAGGCTGCTCCAATCCATGCGGGACTACTCCGGGACGTGTTCTCTTGTTTTCCCCGGAGCCTGTTCGACAACCCGCTGCATATCAGATGTTGGTTTGCTCAATGCCCTACGGCGCATGGGCTACAGCAAGGGACAAATGACCGTGCACGGGTTCCGCACCACGGCGTCAACGCTGCTCAATGAACAAGGCTACAATCGGGACTGGATCGAGGCGCAACTTGCCCATGCTGAAAAGAACGCTATCCGAGACGCCTACAACCGGGCCGAGTATATCCCGGAACGGCGAAAGATGATGCAAGAATGGGCCGACTACCTTGACAGGCTGAGAGCGGGGGAATAACCGCCACAGCAAGCATAATATTTCCCCGGCTAGGTGCGGCGTCATGAACCGCGCCGAAAAGGCGGAACCCTTACCGTTCTGCCGGGGTACTCATAAGGGGTATCCCACAAGGGGGGATCGTTTTGGATGCAAGAGAATGGCTAGACTATATAGCTGATGGAAAACTTTCGAGTGTATGGGCACTTTCTGAAAAATTGGCGTGGGAAAAGGCACAATCTGAGGTGGTATCATGCCGTGAGGAGTTTTCACAACTTTTGGACAGGCTTTCAGGAACGTCAAACCGTTTGGGGAGAGGATTGCGTTGTGTGTGCTGTGCAATCGCTCAGGGGTGCCGCCTTGGGGCAATAGAGGTTGTTTCGGAGAATGCCCCTATCTTGTTGGCATGGGAGAAGGCGACAAAGGAAATGGAGCGGTTTAGGTCGTTCCAAGACCGTTCACTCTGGTATGAGTCTTATGGATTCGTTGAATCTTCCCCTCAGACGGAACACTTGCGAACAGAAAGCAGAGCGCTTGAACTATACTCCTCCCTAGAAGCTATACCGCTTACGGATGAACTAAAGGAAGTTTTCGTACCTGTATATGAAGCTGTCACCTTCATAGCCGAACAGGAGCAATATAGGCCGCTGCTGCCTACTCCCTTGCTCGAAGCTCTTCAATATGACGAATCCCCCGCCGATGAAGCGGAACAACAAGCGAGCAACACCAAAGAACAATCTGCATCTTGCCGGGACGGGCACGGCCTCTATTCTATCGTTCTCCAAATGCGTGAAGAGGGGAAGAAGGATGAGGAGATCGCCAAACACCTCAAATCGTCCGGGCTCAGTATTCCGCAAATAGGTGCATTGCTCCATACCAACCCATACGTATCAAATTCGGCAAGAGTGAAATATGTCCAACGGTTACTAGGCGTGTCCTAGGTATGTCCTGCCATGTCAGGAAAAATGTCCTGCCATGTCCTCCTTGTGTCCTGCCCCACCCGCCAGTTTAAGCTCCGCGTAAATCTCGAATGGTTTACAAGGAGCTTTTTTCATGCCGAACAATACTACGACGAATTGCAACGGTGGGGCAATGCGTGCCGCCGATGCAGCCAAGTATCTGGGTATCGCTCTTTCGACGTTTTGGCGGTGGGTATCACAAGGCCGTCTCCCCAAGGGTAAGCGTTTGTCCCCACGCTGTACGGTGTGGATGCGGGCGGATATTGAGCGTTTCCTTACCGAAGGTGGGGAGGCGTAGCCATGCAGAGACGAAAAAACCCGGCTGGCGGGCCGGGTCTCAAGAAAAATACGCATTGTGCTTGTAGAGAAGACAATACACCTATTCGCCTTGCCGGGCAAGGCTTTTGTGCCCCATGCGTCTACTTTCGCGTCGTCAAGCTGGAATCCGGTCGGGTACGCAAGCTGTGCTCCTTCACTGGTGAGCGGTTGACCCTTGCCGGAAATCCCCTCTGTGAGTTTCGGCAGGTGGAAGGGGGTGCGGCATGATGCAGTGCATTTCCTCCCCACAGCCCGCTCAGGGCTACCTTTGCGCCCGGTGTGAGCATTCATCCGCCCGCGCATGGTATCGGCTCTCTGAGGTCATTCAGTGCGATTTCCGGCGTACTCTGATGCCGTGCGACGCCGCGCCTGTCTATTGCGTTGCCTTCAAGTGCGCCGATATGACCGCCGCTCCGATGGTGCGGGAAGGAGGCCGCGATGCGTAGCCTCTTGACCCTGCCGGGGGTTTTCGGCGATAGTGGCGTTCCCCAAACTGTGATAGGCGTAACTGACGCCTTCCCCGTGCCCCACACGGCGGAAAAGAGCAGTCATATTTGTTTCTGTCAGCAAGCCGCTAGAGGTGTATCCTCTGGCTGGTTTCGATATTGGCGGGACAACGTCCTGATGTTCGTGAGACTCAGGCGGCTTATCACAGGCCGGGGAGCGTTGTTTCCGCCTTTTTTTGTGCTCAAATCCCAAAACTGTGAGGTTCCTATGCTCCATTTCTTCCTTTCCAACTGTGGGGGGTGCTCATGAGTAGCGACACCCTCCAGCACTTCGCGGATCGGCTGCGGGAAGCCAGGCTTGTGGTTACCCATGTAGAAGCCGATGGGTTATTGCACCGCTGCGGGACTACTGACAAGCCGAACAGCCATAACGGGGCATACAAGGCGTTCCTCGATGCTCCGGCTTCTATCTGGTGGAGGAACTGGCGCACAGGTGATGAAGGTACATGGTGCGGGAAGTCCGGCAAGGATATGACCGCCGCCGAACGCGAAGCCCTGAAAGCCCGCATTGCCGAAGCCAAGGAAGCCGCCCGCAAGGAACAGGCGGAACGGCACGCCAAGGCCGCCGAACTTGCCGGGAAGCTCTGGGAGGCCGCACACGCCGCAACGGATGCCCACCCCTACCTTGCACGCAAAGAGGTTCCCGCCTTCGGGTTGAGACAGGCGCAGGACGGGCGGCTGATGGTTCCCGTGCTGGATGCGGCGGGTACCCCTCAGTCCCTCCAGTTCATTGCCGGGGACGGCTCCAAGCGGTTCCTGTCCGGGGGCAAGACGGCGGGCGGGCATTTCCCCATTTCGGCAAAGGACGGTGGGGAGGACGGGCCGCTGCTGATTGCCGAGGGCTTCGCAACGGGCGCAAGTTTGCGCTTGTCCACGGGCTTCGCCGTGCTGGTGGCCTTCAATGCCGGAAACCTTGAAGCCGTGGCGCGCATGGCGCGGAAACGGTACGCGGGCCGGGAGATCGTGTTGTGCGCCGATAATGACGTAGAGACGCGCAAGCCGGACGGCACGCCGTGGAATCCCGGAGCCGAGGCCGCGGGCAAGGCCGCCGCATCCATCGGGGGCAAGCTGGCGATCTGTCCCTCCATTGACGGGGGGAAGGCTGACTTCAACGATCTGCACACGCGCCGGAGCCTTGAGGCCGTCCGGCAAGCGGTGGAGAAGGCGCGGCGCGAAGACCCCGGCGTGAAGTACCCGGAAGGCTATCGCGTCATTCAGGGCGGGAAGAACCCCGGCCTGTATCGGGACGAGAAGCGCGGGGAAGATTACGAACCCGTGCGAATTGCCCCGCCGCTCCGCATTCTGGGACGGACGAAAAGCGTGGGTTCCGACAATTGGGGGACACTCCTGCAATGGTTCGATCCCGCTGGGAAGGAACACCGCTACGCTCTCCCTGATGATGTGTTGCAGCGGCAGGGGAACGACTGGGCGGCGGCTCTGGCGTATCAGGGCTATTCCATCCGCCGGGGCAAGGCCAACGCCTTCGCCGTGTTCGTTCAGGAGTTGCAGACAACCAAGTTCGTAACCTGCACGGCGCGGGTGGGCTGGCACGGTTCGGCCTACGTCATGCCGGATACAGTCTATGGCGCGAACGAGGGGACGCTTGTGCTTCAAAGTGCGGGGCACGAGGGCCTTTATACCGTTGCCGGGGATGAAAAGGCATGGGCGGAACTTGCGCGGCTGTGCGTGGGCAATACGCGGCTTATCTTCGCCCTGTGCGCGGCGTTCGCGGGGCCGCTCCTGCGCCTTGCCGATGTAGAGGGTGGCGGCTTCTCCTTTGAGGGGGGAAGCTCCTGCGGAAAGACGACATGCCTACAGGTGGCGGCGTCCGTGTGGGGCGGGCCCGCCCACATGAGGCCGTGGCGGGCGACGGATAACGGCCTCGAAAGCGTCTGCGTCCTGCACAATGACAACCTGCTCATTCTCGACGAGGTGGGACAGGTTTCCGCCAACGTCCTTTCCGAGTGCGGCTACCTGATAGCCAACGGCATGGGCAAGACACGCTCCGGCAAGGATTCGGCTCTCCGCAAGTCCCACACATGGCGGCTGCTGTTCCTGTCGTCCGGGGAAATCGGTTTCGCGGAAAAACTCTCCGAGAAGGGCTTGAAGGCACGGGCGGGGCAGGAAGTCCGCTTTGTGGGCATTCCTACTGACGCCGGGATGCTCTCCGAACTGCACGCCCTCCCCGACGCCGGGGCCTTGTCCAACCGCCTCAAGGAACTCGCGGTCCAGCACTACGGACATGCCGGGCGCGCCTTCCTGCAATGGCTGGCGGACAATAGGGATGATGTCGTCAAAAGCGTGGGGGAAATTCTCACCGTAGGAGTGGCGAGGCTTTGCCCGCCGGATGCGACGGAACAGGTGCGGCGCGTGGCGCGGCGGTTCTGCCTTGTTGCCTATGCCGGAAAGGTTGCCTGCGATGCGGGCGTGTTGCCCGAAGACATGGACGTTTGGGCTGCCACCGTCTCATGCTTCAGCGACTGGCTGGCTGTGCGCGGCGGGACCGGGGCCGGGGAAGACGCGGCTATCCTCTCCGCCGTGCGCCTGTTCATCGAGCAGCATGGAGCGTCCCGCTTCCAAGACATAGACAACTCCGCCGCAACGTGCATCAACCGCGTTGGGTTCCGGCGTGCGACAGGCTCCGGGATTGAATATGCGATCCTTCCCGAATCCTTCAAAAGTGAAGTGGTCAAGGGGTTCTCCGAACGGCGGGCCGCAAGGGTTCTGACCAATGCCGGATGGTTGCGCCTCGAACGTCCCGGACGGTTGAAGACTCGCAGGACATTGCCGGGAATGGGGCGTCAAGATTGTTACATCGTCATGCTTCCCGAAAATGAGGAGGCAGAACAATGAGCGCAATCAAACCATATCTCAAAACACTGTCCCAACCGTCCCAATTGTCCCATTGCCATATGTATCAACGGTTTTCAGTGGGACAGTTGGCAAAAACAAAACTGTCCCACAAACAAAACTGTCCCAAAGTCTCATCGATGGTCGCCCACCCCTTTGGGGCAGTTGGACAGTTGGGACATGTTGAAAAAAACGAACTGTTCCACCGAAAAGTGTTGATACTGCTCGACATGGGACGGTTGGGACACTTGGGACAGTCGAAAAAATATGACTCAAATCGATTTTCAGGGGGGTGGCGAATGACTCCTGACTACGAGCTTTCTATTTCCCCCTGCGCCACGCTTCGAACCAAAGACGAACCAAAGGCCGCTCCAGCGGTTCGAAGCAAGAGCAAACCAAGTGAAACGCCGCATCATGGGCATACCCCAAAGGATGTCGATACTATGGACTTCCTCCATCGTCTGGCGGCTATCGATACCAACATTGATGCCCTGTTGGGTTGGGGATTGGTGCCGCACCTTCAAGACGGGGCACTCGTCATTGACGGCATGGACGCGTTGGACGCCGAAAGCCGGGACGGGCTGGAACGATGGTTTGCCCATAAGGGGCCGAACGACGAACCGCGCCGGGAACGTGTGATTCGGGCGTTGAAGACGGGCAGGAGGTGCGCCGCATGAAGATTCTTTGCGATACACGCGAACAAGCCCCCTACACCTTTGACCGCTACCAAGGGGTGACGGTGGAACGGGCCGCGCTGCAAACGGGCGATTACAGCCTTGCCGGGCTGCATGACCATATCGGCCTTGAGCGCAAATCATTGGACGATCTGACGGGCACCTCACCAAGGGCCGGGAACGTTTCCAGCGCGAATGTGAACGCGGGCGGGGACTGGACTATTTCGGGCTGATTATTGAGGCCAGCTTAGAAGATGTGCGAAACCACGCCTACCGCTCTCAAATGACGCCTCAGAGCCTTTTGCAGACGCTTGCGGCCTATTCCGTCCGGTACGGGCTGCATGTCCATTGGTGCGGGAATCGGGCGGGCGGGGAGTACATGGTCTATTCCCTCCTCCAAAAGTTCCTTGCGGAACAAGAGGGCAGGCTTAAGGCGTTGATCAAGGCGCATGGGGATGCGGCGTAGCCGTTTGAAATGGCTTCACGGCAAACAGGGTTCAATCCTGCGTGAAGCGCACAACGGCCTTTTCAGGCACGAAAAGATAAGGACACGACGCATGAGCACAAAAAAAGGATTGAAGCCCTTCACAAGCGAAACAGGAGCGGAAGCGGGCCGGAAAGGTGGCATCGCATCCGGGGAATCCCGCCGCCGCAAGAAGACCATCCGACAGGCCCTTGAAGCCCTGTTGTCATGCCGGAACCCGAATAACGGACTTGAGGGAGTCGAAGAAATGGCGCTTGCCATTTTTGAAAAGGCCAAGGAGGGAGACGTGCGCGCCTTTGCGGAAATTCGGGATTCGATAGGCGAGAAACCAATTTCCGGCATGGATCACACCAGCTCAGATGGTTCCATGTCCCCGCGTCCGGTAGATCTCTCGCATCTTTCCGCCGATGAGCTACTCCGGCTGACACGGGAGGCGTTCAAGGAAACGGCGTCGGGGTGACGCTTTATATGCAGCATATAAACCATAAAGAAGGATTTCAGAATGAACGCAGGAGAACTTGTTGTCAGTTTGATATTGAATGTGAATCGTTTCAAAGCACAGTTACAGGATGCCCAAAGAGAGTTTGATACTGTGCAGGCCGTAGCACATAGTGCAGGCACAGGTATCTCAGAGGCATCTGAGAAGAGTGCCGCTGCTATCTCTGAGATCAGCGCGTCCGCGCGGGATGCGGGCCGTGACATATCGAGCGCGGCGGAAAGAGGGGCTGCCGACATCGGCAATCTCGGGTCGTCTGCCCGTGATGCAGGGGGAGAGCTTGAGGACGCGGGCAAAAGAGGCGGACGTGGTCTTGATGACATTAGGTCGTCTGCTCGGGATGCTGGAAAAGAACTCGAACGTGCTGCGGCTCGGGGAAGTGACGGGTTCGAGCGTATGCGGGGAACCCTTGCGAAAGTCGTGGGTATTATCGGGGGTATCGCATTTTTGAAGGATCAGCTCTCAGGATATGCCGATGCCGTCAAAGACGTTGAGGAGGGCAGTAAGGCCCTAGGCATGGACATAAAAACATTCCAAGGGTGGCAATCCGCTGCCCGCGAAGTCGGGCTTGAAAGCAAGGAACTCGTCGATCTCATAGGTGACGTTGGCGACAAGATGCAAGATGCGGTTTTGCATGACAGCGGCCCCTTTAAGGACGCTATGGAAGATATGGGCCTGTCATTGCAGGGTGTCAAAGATGGCGCAATTACGTCTTCGGATATGCTGTTGCGGCTTTCAAAGACCGTTGGAAATCTCTCGGCAGATAAGGGAAATGCCCTCCTGCGCCAATACGGGTTCCAGCCCGATACGATCAAGATGATCATGCTCGGGGAAAAACGCCTCAAGGAGTTGATCAAGACAGGAAAAGAAAAGGCGTGGATCGATCAAAAGGACATTGAGAACGCCGCAAAACAGCGGAAAGCCCTGCAAGAGATGTCTGTGGGGTGGCAAAAGGCCGCCGCCGCGTTTGCTGGTATCGTTTCTCCCGCAATTTCAATCGTTGCAAAGGTTTTAGCAAAATTATTTGAACTCATTGAAGAAAATAAACAGTTCGTTATCATTGCGTTTACAACCTTTGCTACGATTATTGGTGTCGTTATGCGCGGTGCACTGATGAAAATGGCTGAGGCGGCATGGGCGGCGATGGCTCCTCTAGCTCCTTTCCTTCTTATCGCGGGAGCCCTCGCGCTGGTTATCGACGATCTCATTACTTACATCCAAGGCGGTGAGTCCGCTTTTGGAGACTTTTGGAAGATGTTCGGTACTGGCGACGAAATCGGGGCTCGGTTCAAGGCTCTATGGGAAGGGATCAAAAGCATTCTTGAAAGCGTCGGCGCCGCGCTGAAAGCCGTTGCGAAATTCTTCATCCTTATCTTTTCGTTGACTGGACAGGGTGTCGTCAAGGCAGTCGAAGGAATCTGGAAAGGTGTCACCAAGCTTTATGATGTACTTAGATCGATGTTGGATTGGGTAGCAAAAAAACTCTACAACCTGCTTCCAGATTGGATCAAAAAATGGCTCGGCGGTGATGAATCTTCGCGCCCGGAAGAAGAAAAGACAGAGGCCAAGCTCGGCGGCGTTGCCAATTCGATGCGGGTTGATGATGTCCGCCCGTCTATTCTGCCGCCGCAGGTGCGGGCCGGGGATGCGCGTTCGGGAAGCGTGAGCAACGTCAACAACTCAAGTCGGCAAACGGTATTCAACAATGATATTGAAATCATTACGCAGGCGACGGACGGTCAAGGCGTTGCACAAGAGCTAGACCGGACATGGCGTAATCAGACCGCGCAGGCAGACAGCGCATTCGGATATTAACCTGCCGAAAGTTTAAAAAAGAGGCCGTTCACCCTTTGCCTGGTGGCGGCCTTTCTTCATGCGCGCATGTCGGCGCGTTCTGCCCTCATTTGGGCCTTGATGCGGCGCACATATCTAACAGTACATGAAGAGGCCCTAGAAACGACCGTAGCGGGCATTCCTGCGTTCAAAAGACGGCGGATCAAAATGTGGGCTTTACCATGTGTAGGCATGGGGGCGGGCATCGGCAATCTGAACTCCCCGGCGAAAGGGTCAAACTCTTCAATCATTCGGCATCTTCTCCCGGCAATAGTGGAAAACTACCCACAAGGCAGGCGGATAGCGAGACTCTAGAGGGCACCCTCATAACTTATTGATATTACAATTTGCAAGCGATTTACTATGAATTACTGCCCGATCTCGATCCGAGGTTCACTTTTCCCAGACCGGGCCATTTTCCGCCCTCTTTCCACCATTGCCGGGCACCTCTAAAACGGTTCATAGGCCGGAAGGCTGGCGATATAGTCCGTTGCCCACCCCGGCCACCGGAACGCCTTGAAATTGTATTGGGGCCATTGCTTGCCGGGCGTCCACGGGTCGGGCTTGAACCAGAGCACGCCGCAGCTCACAAGCGCGTCCTGCAATTCGGCATAGGCGTACTTTGCGACGTCTCCCTTCATGAAGTCGAGCACAACGAACGCATCGGCGGGGTTCATGATGTACATACCGGAACGCAAGCCCGTAGGGGCCACGTAGCGGCTTTTTGTGGGGTAGATGGCAGAACGTCCGCGTTTCCGTTCCGCGCGTCTCTCAATGGCCCTCACAACGTTTTGGTGGCGGCGTCCCGTCAGCCCGGCAAGGTCGAGGGAACAGACGACATTGCGGGATATGCAGCACTCCGCGAACCCTATCAGGAATGGGGCCCAATGCTCGGCAACGGCGCGGCGGCGGATGTCGTTCAATTCATCAAAGACGTGGGCGCATCGGTTCAGGATGCGGGCAAGGATCAACTGCTCCGGCATGGTCTGGTAGTCTTGAAAAAGGACGTATTCACCGCCGGGCATGTGGGGGATCGGCTTATATCTCATGTGAGTAAGTATCTACCTAACATGCTGAAATAGCAAGCACGGTTGGGGCTACATTTTACGCTGGGGGGAACGGGGGCGGCGGGTGCTCCGTGCCTTCAGAATTGAGTTTGTTGCAGGTTGGTTGCAGGGTGCAACCACAAAAAGAGGAGTGCGCAAATTTGCGCCCATCGAATATTGCCAATCTAAGGCCCGTTTTCCCGGCAAGATGAAAACCCCATTCCGACACGAAACAACGCTCAGACGGCGGATATAGGCGCTCATGGGGTTGTTTTCCTAGTGCCGGGTATAAAGGGGGTGTATCCGATGCACCCCCTCCTCTTGCCGTGGCATGCTGCGGCGGATACCCTGCATGAAAGGAGGGCTTCCCATGATGAAGTTCACACGAACGGCGGCGGCCTATGCCGTAGGCATCTATTTGGCTACGGGCTGGCGAAGCGGATGGAACCCCGCCGAATGGCCTCAACGGGAATGGGGCACGGCTGCGGTTGCTCTTGTGGGTGTGATGGCGGCTACGGTAGCGTGGCGATGGTGGCGGGGGAGACGGTGAAAAGGTACGCCTTGTCATGAGGGGGCGGGCTGTGTAGTGTGTGCGGCGTGGGGTACGCCTCCCGTAAAGGAGGTTATCCCCATGCGGCACTTCCTGCGGGACGTCGCAGCGCTTGCGCTGGCTGACGTCATAGCGGCTGTGGTGGTTCATTTGCTGAACCTCTAAAGCAGTTGCCCCGGTAGGAGGTGCATCCTAACCGGGGCGCAAAAACTGATGTCTCAAACATCGGGGGACGTGCCCCACATCGGGACGGTGGGCGTTGCTGCGCTTGCCGTCCCTCTTGTTTGTGAAGATAGCCATTCCACCCGGCATAGGTCAAGGGGTGAGGACAATCCAAGATTGGACGCATCTGCCCCCTTTCGATTTCGTAAGCCATTTTTTGCCCCTGCCGGGAAAAGTGCTTTCGATAACGTAAAAATAGGGGTGCCCATAATTCTTTTTTCGATAGGACAATTTGGATTATGCCCGTGAAGCCTTGAATATCAATGGTATCCGGGAAAAGCCGAAAAGTGCCGTTTTTGTCCCTTAAGGGGTGTTACGTAAACTTTAATTGTCCAATATTTTGTTTAATTTTATCCATTGACAATCCTTAAATTGTACACTATTTGTTTTCTAACGAATGTCAAGAGGAGGTGATTACATGGTCGATAGCGCGGACTGGCCTGTTATCGGCATGACGGTTGAGGAAACAGCGGAAGCGTTACGGGTTGACGTGAAAACTGTACGCCGTTTGATAAAGGACGGCTCAATACCTGCCCGAAAGGTTGGGGTGGGTTGGCGTGTGGAACCCGAAGCTGTCAAAGAATGGTTGCGGCAGGGAACTCCACAAGCAGAATTGGACGATTAACCAACAAAACAGCCCCCGGAGGTGCTACCAACACCCGCCGGGGGCCTAACCTGAAACACAGGATAGGTGTGAATCATGGCTGCACTCAGTCTGTCTTATCTCACGTCCGCCGTCAATGCGCGGGCGCTCCTCCGGTTCCTTCTCTCCTCCCGCGCTACGCGCATCCGCTACCGTCTGGCCTCCACCCTCACCCGTTGCGGCGTCTTCGCTTGCCGGGCCGCGCTGGTGGTCTTCCTTGGCCTCCTGCTGGCCTTTTCCCTCGTCCCCGAACTCTTCCTTGCCGGGGGTGCCGAATGAACACCGCCGCAACCCTCCCCTTGACTTTTTCCCCGTGGTTGGGCAATTCTGGACTTCCTCGAAACAGTGCAAGGCGTAGCCGTCGCCTTTGCCGTGCCCCACACGACGAGAAGAGCGGTTTTTCTTGTTTCCTGCCACCATTGCGCCCGCTGGCCTTCATGGGCCTTTGGGATTGCGGTTACATATTGGCGGAACAACGTCCGGGTGTTCGTGAGACCCCGGCGGCCTTGCACTGGCCGGGGAGCGTTGTTTCCGCCTTTTTTTGTACCCCAATCCCAAAACAGTGCAGGTGCATCATGCTTAGATTTCTCCTCTCTTCCCGCTTCCTGCGGCTCCGGTATCGCCTTAACTCCCTTGCCGAGCGTTTTGCTTCCGTCCTCGCCCTTGCCGCCGTGTTCTTCATGGCGTTTGTGGGGGTGACGGCATGAACCAGACCCCGAACATCCGCCGCGAGCCTCAGTTGCCTTTGCCGTTGGCCTCCCAATCTCTCACCTTCAACGGTGTTGTACTGATGCCGCTTTCCCTTGGCGGTCAGTTATGGTTCCGCTCTTCGGAGCTTGCCCGTGCGCTTGGCTACAAGGACGAAAATTCTGTTCGGCGCATCTACGAACGCAACGCTGACGAGTTCACGGATGATATGACGCAAGTTATTGAAATCCTCGACACGGTCAATTTGACCGTCCGAGTCCGCATCTTCTCCCTTCGCGGGTGCCACCTCCTCGCCATGTTCGCACAGACGCCCGTAGCCAAGGTTTTCCGCAAGTGGGTTCTCGACGTACTGGACAGATTCGGGGAGCGAAATCCGATTCCGGCCCTTTCCGCCGCTCCATTCTCGCCCTACGTTTTTCAAGGCGTCCCTGTCAGGGCAAAATCCATTGCTGGGGAGCCGTGGTTTGTGGTGAAGGACGTTTATACCGCGTTCGGGCTGGTCTACTCGTCTTCGAGCCTGAAAAAGGGTGTCTACCAGCTCCCCGCCGCATGGATACGCATCATGCCGGAGCGTGGAATCCACAACTCCCACATGCTGACGTACATTTCTTTCCCTGCCGTGGTGAAAATGGCGACGCACACGACCGGAAACAGACGGGGCCGGGCATGGGAGCTTGTGCGCTGGCTGGTTGATGACGTGCTTGAAAAGGGGAAATCGACGCCGGAAAGCCTCAAGGAATCGGCGCAAGACTTGGCTGAGTCCATGAATGCGTTTGCCCGGGCGATGGAATCCGCCCGGCAGATTGGGGGTGCGCGATGAGCCAGAACGCTATTCCCCTGCCCATTCTCGGCAATGATGATTCCCGACGTGCCGCCTCCCGTAAATCGGAACTCTTGGCTGCACTTGAGGCCCAACAAGCGGGGCTGTCTGAACTCTATTCCGAATGGTGCGCGTTCACCGGGGAAACCCGGCAACGGGCGAGTGAGCTTGAGGACAAATACCGCCGCCTGACCGGGGGGCTGTATCCCGCGTTGCTGGATGCCGTAAGCCCGCGCCGCAACATCTCCCGTGATCACCTGTTGGGTGCATTGCACGGCCCGGCATATGACTCCCGGACTTGGCTTGATGAAGGGCTTTCTCGAATGAAGACAGCCTTGTTGATGTCGAGGCAGACAAGCCGTTTGCTTGCCGACTTCATTGCTCGGCAGGAGGATATACAGGGACGCTCGGCAGAATAGGAGGGCACGCCATGAGCACAGGCAATCAGTTTGCCTTGATACCGCGGCGCGCACAGATACGGAGCGGCGGCTTGCGGGCGTGGCCTGACGCCGCCGTTTCCATTCTCCCCGTGCTGGCGGTACATGAAAGCCCCTTGCTTGAGGCATGCCCCTCCCAAAATTTGGGACAGTTTTGTTTGTGGGACAGTTTTGTTTTTGCCAACTGTCCCACTGAAAACCGTTGGTACATATGGCAATGGTACAGTTGGGACGGTTGGGACAGTGTTTTGGGATATGGTTTAAGTCGGTTTCTCTCGGGGATGGGTAAAGATGATGCACATGGCAAAGCCAACGGCTAGTCAACACCATTGACCTCAAAAAAAAGATCCGCTTGGAGGATATGCCTCGGCTCCTTAGCACTCTACCGATGGAAAAGGACGGTATTTTTTACGGTATTTTTTTGATATATATTAAGATATCCTTTTATTCAAATATATTACAATACAGTTCAATCCCCGCTCTGGCACCAAAACAAAACGAACGGGTTACGATACAAATCCACACCCGTTTACTTTTCAAAATAAGCCCTCTCACGCTTGTAGTTGCAATTGCAAATGCAAACAGGAGGGGGTTTTTCTTTTTCCTCCCTCCTTCCTCTCCCCTCCTCCATCCGCCCCGCAGCCCTTGCGGACAAGACGGCATGTTTTCCTCCATATTCTGTGGGCTGGAAGCGCTTACTTCCCGTGGGGAGTTGGAGGGGCTAGCCGTGCATCCGGAGGACACCCCGGAAGCCTATCGATCTCTGCCGGTTGATCTGCTATCACTGGATTCCGGGAGGAACCTCCCGACATGATGAGGCAATCGGAATCGTTTTCTGTCTTTTTGAAAAGGCCATAGGGACGTCATGCTTTCCATGCTTGCGCTTCTTGTGCTTGGGGGTGCCTTTGTGGGGCTCCTTTCCGGGCTTCTCGGTGTCGGCGGGGCGGTGATCATCATGCCCCTGCTCAACGTATTTTTCGACCGCCTCGGTTTTTCCGTGGACACGACGCAACACCTGTCGCTTGGTACATCCCTCGCCACCATCCTGTTCACATCCCTTTCCAGCGTGCTGGCGCACAGGCGCTATGGTTCCGTGCGCGCCGACATCTGGAAAAAGATGGCCCCCGGCATCATTGCGGGCACGCTCGGCGGCGCGCTTCTCGCTCCACACCTTCCAGGATTATTCCTGCGCGGCTTTTTCGCCTTCTTCGTCATGCTGGTCGGCGTTCATCTGCTCTTCAATTCCACCCCCCGCCCCAAGATCGGGCGGCTCGAACGGGCCATGCTTCCGGTCAGCATACTCATCGGCCTGATTTCGAGCCTTGCGGGTATCGCCGGGACCATGCTCTGCGTGATTTTCCTGGTCTGGGCCGCGATCGATTGGGCCGACGCCGTGGGCACGTCCGCCGCCCTGAGCTTGCCCATCAGCCTGACCGGAACCCTCGGATATGCCATCGCAGGGTGGAACTTCCCGGAGCTCCCTCCCTACTCCGTAGGTTTCGTGTACCTTCCCGGGATGTTCTGCCTGCTGGTTTCCAGCATGAGCATGGCCGTTGTAGGCGCACGGCTGGCCCATTCGCCGCGATTGCCGATGCAGGCCTTGCGCCGCTGTTTCGCGGTCGGCAATATCCTTCTCGGTCTTTCGATACTCCGCTCCGTCCTTTTCAGATGATTCCGGCGCAACTCAAGAAACAAAGCAGAAGCTCCGCACCGGCATATTCCAACACCCCGCCTTCCCTAAGAAAAACGCTGCCTCCCGGCGAAAGAACGCAAAAAATCCCGGCAGGAAAACCTGTCGGGATATTCTTTTTTGCTGGTGGGCCATCGGTGACTTGAACACCGAACCAACTGATTAAGAGTCAGCTGCTCTACCAATTGAGCTAATGACCCAAGGACATTTCGTCCGCGCTCATTGCGCGAAAAGGGATGTACCGAAAACGGAGGGCTGTGTCAACGTATTCTTAGCACTTTCCGGATTTTTTTCCTCAACAGAAAGAAAAAGTCTGTCTTTTCGCTAAGTAAGAAAATAACCCCTTTCACGCATGGCGCCCACTCCTCTCCGTACTCCCGGCCAGCCGTCGGAGGGGAACCTTTCATCACACGATGAAGCTCCTACGAATCCCATGCATTAAAAATGCCGCATACTCCACCAATCGTCATTCAGTTTGATATTAAATGTGTAAAACAATATACCTCTATTTGACAGAATGTCACTGGAAATACTAACATAAATAAATATCAAGCGGATATCGGATTTAAAAAATGAAGTACTATTTAATAAAATAATACTCATAAGGAATAAATATGGGGTTCACAAATACACCTACTTTGGAAACGGAGAGATTTCCATTAAGAAGATTCTCTGAAAACGATTTATACGCCTTGTTCAAAATACATAGCGATAAAGACGTAAATACGTATTTGCCTTGGTTCCCATTACAATCCATAGAGGAAGCAAGCCTTTTTCTTAGGGAAAGGTACTTGGACACCTACAGGCAACCTTACGGTTACAAGTATGCGATTTGTTTAAAAAATGATAATATTCCAATAGGGTATGTCAATATAGGCATCAATGAGCCCCATGACCTTGGCTATGGGCTGCTCAAAGCCTTTTTGCGCAACGGCATTGTAACCGAGGCGGCCAATGCCGTTATTCACCAAGTAAAAAAAGATGGCATTCCTTACATTACGGCCACACACGATATCAAGAATCCCCGTAGCGGAAATGTCATGAAACGTCTGGGTATGCTTTATCAATATTCGTATAAGGAACAATGGCAACCTAAAAACATACTGACTACTTTCTGTATGTACCAGCTGAACTTTGATGGACAAGACAAGCGGGTATATAAAGGCTATCTGGACCAATCACCCAATCAAGCGGACTGATACTTGATGAATGCCTACCGCGCTTGTGGTGCTCCCCGTTGGATGGAGCGGACCAAAGCCACCTTTTAAAATAAGAGCACATACGAAAAAAGGACTTTCGATTTCTCGAAAGTCCTTGGTTCGTTTTGCTGGTGGGCCATCGGTGACTTGAACACCGAACCAACTGATTAAGAGTCAGCTGCTCTACCAATTGAGCTAATGACCCGTGCCTCGCGGCGTGAAAAGAGGTTTAGTCCAAATAAGGGGTGAGTGTCAACACCCTTTTTGCAAAAGAAAGGAAAAAACGCTACCGTCCCTCCCATGAAAACGAAAAACACACTCCATATATGGCTCGTACTCTGCCTTGTAACAGGCTTCCTGCTGTATGCTGCGTCTCTTACTCACGCAGAATCACTTCCTTTTTCATTGGATACGGAATATGCCGAACTGGACGGGCATCCTGCGGCCGTACTCTGGGTGACGCCGCAGAAAGGCTATCACACCTACTCCCACTACGCGGACGCGCCCATTCCCACCAGTTTGAACGTCCGCAACGTGCAGGGACAACCCGCCGCAGCCGCAGTCCTCTACCCGCAGGGCCGGCTTACGCCCGACACCTTCGAGCCCGCAAAGCAGATTCTCGCCTATACCGCCCGGTTCCCGATCTTCATCCGTTTCGATGCCCCCGTATCCGGCCCCCTCTCCGCCGATCTGTCCATGCTCCTCTGTTCCGACAAAAACTGTGTCCCCGTACAGCAAACGGTTTCCCTGGCACTCCCCGAAACGCTGCCTCCGCCGAGCCCAGCCGCATTGAAGGCGTATGGGCAACTCGGTAAAGCCGAAACATCCCCCGCCTCTTCCGAACCCGTTTCTCCGCAAGCCCCCCCTCAGCAATCCGTCACCCAGCTGACGCCGCTTTCCAGGCCGTCCGTCCAGCTTGCCGGAAGCCCCGCTGAGCCTGACGAATGGCGGTTCACGCCGCGTTTCCCGCAGGAATCGCTGGAGCCTACAGCCCTCGGCACGGCCCTGTTCCTCGGGCTGCTGGCTGGCCTTATCCTCAATGTCATGCCCTGCGTGCTGCCCGTGCTGACCATGAAGGTTTCCGCCCTGCTGAGCTCGTCGGGTTATGAGACCGAAGGTCAGCGCCTCGCCCATTTCCGCGAGCACAACGTACTGTTCGCCGCCGGGATCCTGACGTGGTTCCTCGTGCTGGCCTTTTGCGTCGGCGCGCTCGGATTGGCATGGGGCGGCCTGTTCCAGAATACCCATCTCGTGTACGGGTTGCTGATCCTCGTCTTTTTGCTGTCCCTCTCCCTGTTCGACGTGTTCACGCTGCCCGTGCTCGATTTCAAGGTCGGCGCGTCACGCAACCCCAAAACGCAAGCCTACCTCACCGGCCTCGTCGCCACCCTGCTGGCCACCCCGTGCAGCGGCCCTCTGCTCGGCGGCGTGCTCGGCTGGGCGGCACTCCAGCCCCTGCCCGTGATCGTCGCCGTATTCACGGCAACCGGGATCGGCATGGCCCTGCCCTACCTCGTCCTGGCGGCTTGGCCCGGCGCGGCCCGCATCCTCCCCAAGCCCGGCGCATGGACCGGGATCATGGAACGGCTGGTCGGCTTCTTTCTCATGGGTACCGCCATCTACCTACTGTCCATTCTCCCCGAGTCGCAGCGGCTCGCCGCGCTCGTCACCCTGCTCGTCTGCGCGCTGGCGGCGTGGATGTGGGGGCAATGGGGCGGCTTGCGGGCCTCGGGGCGTCAAAAGCTCTTTACGGGCGCGCTCGCGCTCCTTATGGTATGCGGCTCCATCTGGTGGAGCGTGCAACCCGCCCCCGAACCCGCGCCATGGGAAACGTTCCGGGCGGACACGTTCCGTTCGCTGCTGAAAAAAGAACCGCTGATGGTCGAATTCACGGCGGACTGGTGCCCGTCCTGCAAATTCCTTGAGCAGACCGTGCTGACGCCCAAACGCCTGCACGCCATCACGGAACGCTACGGGCTCCGCCTCATCAAGGTGGACCTGACCCGGCCCGCCCCGGAAGCGCAGGCGCTGCTCCGCGCCATCGGCAGCGTCAGCATCCCGGTCACGGCCATTTTCCCCAAGGGCCTCCTCTCAAACAGCCCCATCGTGCTCAGAGATCTGTACACGGCGAGCCAGCTTGAGGACGCCCTTGCCACCCTGTCTCCCCGGAAGTGAGTATGCTCGTGCAAGCTTCGCAGGACGCCCTGCGGCATCTGGAAATCATTATGGTGGGAACCAAGTTCCCGGAAAACATCGGCATGGCGGCCCGCGCCTGCGCCAACACGGGCTGCGGGCGCCTGACGCTCGTCAGCCCCGCGTGGTGGGATAAGGAAAAAGCCCGGCCTCTGGCCACGGCCAAGGGCGAGCCCCTGCTCGACGCCATTGAGGTCAAACCGACGCTCGGCGACGCGCTCGCCCCCAACGTCCTGACCTTCGGCACCACGGCCCGCACGGGCGGCTGGCGGCGCGGGCTGCTGACGCCGGAACAGGCCGCCGGGGAAATCGCGCCCCTGCTCCACGAAGGCAGCCGGGTCGCCATCGTCTTCGGCTGCGAGGATCGCGGCCTGAGCAATGCCGACATCGAGCAATGCCAGCGCCTCGTAACCATCCCCACCGCTGGAGAGGCTTCTTCGCTCAATCTGGCGCAGGCCATCCTCATCCTTACCTACGAATGCATGAAGGCGGTCAGCCGCGTGGACCCGCAGCCGTCGCTCGGCAACGATCCCGGCCAGCAGTCGCGCCGCATCACGCACGAGGAACAGGCCCTGCTCTACGCCCGGCTCAAAGAAACGCTCCTCGCCATCGACTATCTCAAAAGCGACAATCCCGACTACTTCCTGATGCCCCTGCGCCGTTTCCTCGGCAAGTCCGGCCTGAGGCGGCACGAGATGGATATGCTCATGGGCATCTGCCGCCAGGTGGACAATCTCAGGAAGGAGGCGGGAAAATAAACGGGCAGGGCCTCCGGGAGCGAGGGCCCCGCCCTTGCCCTTGGGCGGATAGTTCCCCCCGCCCCTCCGGCGGCCAAAGCAAAAGGGATATGCACTGGTTCAAGCCAATCCGTTCCAACACGCCCAAGGAGGCACGCTTCCGGCCGGACTGCGGGATCGAGCTTCTTCCGAACCGACGCCGGATAATGCCGTGTTACGAAGAGTCCGCGCCAAGGAGCCGCGCATGGGTAGAAAGCCATCCCCACCCGATAAAGATCCCACTCCTCACTGGTCGATATCCGGCCTGATCCTAGGGGGGCTTTGCGTATGTGCCTCCGAATGGGTGATCGCCTATAGTGTCACTGGCGGACACCCGGCGAAACTCATTCCCACATTCTTCATCGTCATGTTCCTGCTTCTTGTCATAGTCAGGTTTACAAACGTTACGGACAAACATTTTCCGGAAGCCCCCCCTTCCGACAGCCAGCCGGGTATGGAGGCTTCCTCCTCCGGGCAGCCGCCTCCCACGACAAGGCTCCTTTTCACCTCTTCGCCTTTCTGGGACCGCGTGCTGCTGACTGTGCTCGGAATCGTCAGCTTCTTTCTGTGGTCGCACTCCAAAGGCGATGTCCCCCGCGACATCTTCGGAACGCTTTTTCCTCTGTCCTTCGTATTGGCCGTCCTCTATCCGATGTTCTTTCTCCCCATAGCCCCTATGTCCCCTGAAGAAAAACGCAGGTGGCATCTGAAAAAACAAAAAAAGCGGCTCAAGCGGCAAAAAGCCAAAGCGGATAAAAAACGGCGCTGCAAAAGCTGATTCTTCTCATTGGATCAAAGCGCGCAATCCGGAAACGTACCTGAGACGCTGTACGAACGCGCGCCTTGCGGGTATAACCGCCTCTCATTCCTCTACAGCATTAAGGAGTCGTCATGCGTTCATCATCCGTATCCCCGTATGATCTTCAGGACTGGGCCAAGCGCGCAGGTTTCGAGCTTACCGAAGAAACCTTGCCCCCGCTCGCCGGATATCTCGGACTGCTCATACAGTGGAACAGGGTCATGAACCTTGTCGGCACCCGGACGGCTGAGGACACCTTTTTTACGCTGGTCGTCGACAGCCTGCATCTCGGGCGTTTTCTGCGCGAAGACGTGGAATACAGCGCTGCTCCTTGTTGCTGGGATCTGGGCTCGGGAGCCGGGCTTCCCGGACTTCCTCTGCGTATGATCTGGCAAGAAGGCGATTACTGGATGGTCGAAGCCCGAGAAAAACGAGCCCTGTTCCTGTCCACGGTCCTCGCCAAATATCCCTTGCCCGGAACCCATGTCTTCCGGGGCCGCGCCGAAGCGTTTATGGCCGGACCGCCCGCACGGACAGCGGATCTCATCGTCAGCCGGGCGTTTATGCCGTGGCCCGGCGTTCTGGAACTCGTCAAAGGCAACCTGAACCCCAATGGCGTGGTCGTACTGCTTTTGCGCGAACGCCTCCAAGAGTCTCCGGATTGGGAACAGGCCGCACAGAACTGGCGTATTGCCGGGCAATATACGTATACGGCGTCCCGCACCCAGCGGTACCTGTATGCCCTGACCGCTCAAGACGCACTATAATTCACAAAACGAAACCATCTGAAAAAAAACTTCTTTTCAGCCCATTGATTTTTTTGGCAATCGTCAAAAACTCTTTTCAATGGGTCTCTTTTATTTAAACAGTGATTCTAGCAGGATAACCAATCTAGCAATACTTATTCTCTTTCTACAGGAGAAAAAAGTCACGAAACGTACTAAAAAAAGAATCTAATGGCCTTGTCTTCCGATGAGAATCAGGTATAGCTAAGAACAGGTGGTGCTGTTTGAATACGCAACCAAAGGAGAACCCTTATGTCTGCCAATCTTATTTCTGCCGTTCATGATCTTGTTTTAGAAAGCGGTCTTGGTGCCAAAAACATTGCCGCCGCCGTGGGCAAACCGTATTCCACCCTGCTGCGTGAAGTGAACCCCTTCGACGACGGCGCGAAACTCGGCGCGGAAACCCTCGTCGACATCATGCGGGTCACTGGTAATATCCAGCCGCTTGAGCATATAGCCGAGCAGTTCGGCTATGAGCTCAAGCGGACCCACTAAGCCACTCCCGTACAATGCCTCCCCAAGCCCAAAGAACCACCATGAAGCACACCACCGCCCTATTGCCCCGCCTGTCGGGGCTTTTTCATATCCGTTCTCCCCTTCCCCCAAAAGTCCTCGGCAAGCCGAGGACTTTTCATAGGTACACGTAAGCATGGAAGTTCCCGTACTGGGAGTTTTTCCTGCATGACGCCCAACTGAGCCGGACCATTTCGGTCCGTATGCCCATGCGTTCAACGGTACAAAAAAGAGAGGGGGGGGCGTCCCGCCTTTTTCCGTTCCCTCAGTGCGGCAAATGCCGCGTCTGCCGCCAGCTTTCCACCGTATACAGCAGCAAGGCCAGCCAGATAAAAATGAACGTCACCAGCGTAGCCGGGTTCAAGGTTTCCCCAAACATGAATATGCCGAGGAAAAACGTGCAGGTCGGGGAAATGTATTGCAGCAGGCCAAGCGTCATCAGGCGCATATGCCGGGCGGCATAGGCGAACATGACCAGTGGCAGGGATGTGACCGGACCGGCAAGAAACAACAAAAAGCCTTCCCGAACCGTCGGGCTGCAAAGGAAGCCCTCCCCATTCCAATAGAGCCACAGGATCCAGCCGAGCGAAAAGGGTATCAAAACTATCGTCTCAATGAACAAGCCGGGAAGCGCTTCGACGGAAACCGTTTTTCGGATAAAACCGTACAGCGCAAAAGTGAAGGCCAGCGACAGGGCCAGCCACGGAAACTGATTGTGGCCCAAGAAACTCAGCAGGACACCGATACAGGCCAACAAAATGGCTATCCCCTGAAGGCGTGACGGCCGTTCCCGCAAGAAAAGGAAACCGAACAGCACATTCATAAGCGGATTGGTGTAGTATCCGAGGCTCGTTTCAAGGATCTGTCCGGTACTGATGGCCCATATGTACAGGAACCAGTTCAACCCCACCACACAGGAACTGGCGAACATGGTCAGCGCCACGCGGCGGTTGCGAAAAGCGCTGACGACCTCCGCCCAGCGCCTTGTCAGCATAACGACCGGAAGCAAGCTCACAAACGAAAAAATGATGCGGTAGCACAGGATTTCGAACGGAGCCACGGCATCCAGCATATGCCAGAAAACGACCAGAAAACCCCAGATGAGAAAGGCGCAAAGACCCGCCAACAACCCGAGCGAATTGCTCTTTACGGACGGAACGGCAAACAACGGCATACTCCACCTTCACAAAGACAGCCATCCTGCAAAACAGGATGGCTGTCCACAATACGGCAAAAACGTCCGCGACTAGCGGTTGAACGAACGAGCAAACAGATCCGAAATGGCTTTGCGCCCGTTGGCTTCCATGAACCGGGTTCCCGTAGCGGTGAAGTGCGTATGCTCAATGACGGGCTCTTCCACCTTGACCCAAGCGTCGTTCAGCCAGCGATACCAGCCGTCCTGTTCCTGATCGAACACGAGAAGGGGCTTGTTGCAGATCTTGGCGAACTCGGCACCCCAGCCGGTACCGCCCTTGACGGTCTGATCCGGCTGGATGTTGCCCACGACCACGACTTCCTGACCGCTGCTGACCTGCCAGCAAATGGACTGCAGGACCTTGCGGAACAGGGGAGCCTTCGTGAATTCCCGGCCCATAAGGCGGGAAACATAGGTCAGGCTCACATCTTTCAGGGCCAATTCTTCGGAAGTGAGGACGCGCACGCCGCGCTTCCGTTCGATCTGGTGCCCATCAAAGCTGTAGTTCACTTCTTCAATGCCCCAAGCCTCGGCCTGCGCGCCGAAAAACTGCTCGGTTCCGGCGGCCCCGCCGCTGAAAAGAACACACTGTTTCGGATCCAGCATGGATGCTCCTTGGTTGTTCGTCATGCCGGCGCACGACGGATTATACGATGCCGCAATACGGCGTTCCTGCAAAGGCTAACGGGTCACACGCGCCGAGCCGTCGCTTCCGCGCAGTACGCGGACACGTTCACCCGGAGAGAATTGCTGATCGGCGGCCTGAACAATGGACAACTGCTGTCCATTTTCCAGTTCGACCGTAATTTCGAGGCCATTCTGCTTGGTCAGCGCCTTCTCGCCGGCATAGCCACCAGCCGCGCCGAGGGCTGCACCCGCGATAGTCGCCAGCGTCTTCCCGCGTCCGCCACCAACCATATTGCCGAGCACGCCGCCGACGACGCCTCCTCCCACTGTCCCAAGGACGGCGGGACGATCTTCCTCAAGCGTAACGGGCTGCACGGAAACCACCGTGCCGTACTGCACCGTTTGAGCGCTGCGCACCTGGCTGCCGGAATAGGTATTGCCGCTGTAGTTGGTGCAACCAGCCGAAAGCATGGCGAGAGCGAGCATGCATACGGCTACATGTTTGATTTTCAGCATAGTAAACCTCCAATCGAAAGTCAGGGGTGAGAACCCTGTACTTTTCAAACTCCTAGCATAATGAGGGCGCAGGGGCAATTCCCTGATGTGCGGTTTCCCCTATGAGATGGGGTGAGAATATGAAGGAAGGGAGCCCCTCTTCTGGAGAGAGGCTTCTATTCCCTCCACCGCCCCATCTTTAGAACTCCCTAGGCTTTTGATTACGAGGGGTAGCGAGGAGACATTTACCGATTATGGAGCGAACCGGGCGGGTAAAGCTGTAGGAAAAAGAAGCTGGGGGGAGGAGGAAACCCTAGGGTGAGGGGGAGAGGGAGAAAGAGCAGGAGGGGCTTGTATCTAGCCTGAGGCTTGGGGAGGGGTGGCCCGTGATGGGGATGAGCTTCGGGCAAAAAAGAACCCACCGGCCTAGCCGGTGGTTCTTCATATGCGCCTGTAAGGCTCTGTTACCAGCAGCGCCCTAACAGGCGCATAGCGAATCTGGCATCGGCATTTCTGTTACTTGCGGCCCGTAAACGGGCTACCCGGGTAGGGAAGGCAAAGCTGCGTACCCAGTTTATCCTCTTCCAGCTGTTTCTTTATGTAATCCCTAATCTTCTCTTTGTTCTTGCCTACCGTATCCACGTAGTAACCCCGGCACCAGAATTCACGATTGCGGTATTTGAACTTCAGATCGCCAAATCGTTCATACAGCATCAGGCTGCTTTTACCCTTCAGATACCCCATAAATCCAGACACGCTCATCTTGGGCGGTATCTCCAGCAGCATATGTACATGATCCGGGCAGCATTCCGCTTCGAGAATTGTCACTCCTTTCCATTCACAAAGCCTGCGCAATAGCTCGCCGATCTCACGCTTCTTTTCCCCATAGAAAACCTGTCTGCGATATTTGGGGGCAAATACCACATGGTATTTGCAGTTCCATTTTGTGTGGGCTAAACTTTGAACGTCACTCATTGTGACCTCCTTTTGATTTGTTGCCGCTTGCAGTTACCAGACCGCAAGCTTTACTAACAAATCAAAAGGAGTTTTTATAACATATCCAAAGCTGTAAGCTTTTCGGAACCTCCCGCCTAGCGGGAGGTTTTCTTTTTATACAACAAAGGGCCGTCCTGGATAGGACGGCCCTTTGGAAATAAAGTCTTGGCGTTGT